>Ga0210152_100052_pt1 | contig 75380 bp, 63 predicted proteins | sample Napbiom13C5doseA_FD_187722 | JGI IMG/M metagenome (GOLD analysis project Ga0210152, IMG submission 187722) | Groundwater microbial communities from S. Glens Falls, New York, USA - Naphthalene biodegradation metagenome 13C5doseA (SPAdes) (version 2) ...
GCAGACATTGCCCGGAACGGAAGCGCGTCGTGAAGAAAGTATCTGTGATAAAGGAGCTGCCTGCTGGCGTAGCGAAGGTGCTCAAGCGCCTGCACCATCCGCTGGACGTGATCTTGCTGTGTGTGCGCTGGTACGTGGCCTATTCGCTGAGCCTGCGTGATCTGGAGGAGATGATGGCCGAGCGTGGCCTCGCGGTCGATCATTCGATGGTCCACCGCTGGGTCATCAAGCTACTGCCGCTGTTCGAGAAGGCGTTTCGTCGTCACAAGCGGTCGGTTAGCAAGAGCTGGCGCATGGACGAGACCTACCTCAAGGTGCGGGGCAAGTGGGCATACCTCTATCGTGCCGTGGACAAAGCCGGCAACACCATCGACTTCCTGCTGCGTGCCCGCCGTGACAAGGTTGCGGCCCGGCGTTACTTCGAAAAGGCCATCGACCAGAACGGCGCACCTGATACCGTGGCTATCGACAAAAGCGGGGCCAACCTGGCCGCGCTGCACGCCGTGAATGCGCATCGAGAGACGCCCATCAGGATCCGTCAGCGCAAGTACCTGAACAACATCGTCGAGCATGGCCATCGGGCCATCGGGCCATCAAACGACGAGCACGACCCATGCTCGGGTTCAAGAATTTCCGTTGCGCGCGCATCCTTATCGGCGGCATCGAAACCATGCATATGATCGCCAAGGGCAGATGCGGGGACCCGAAGGCATTCGCTTGTCCGCCGCGCAGCAATTCTATTCCCTGGTTTCATAGACCAGCGCACTCCAGCCCACCGGCTTCGACCAACTGGCCTTATCGCGACAGAACCAAGGGCGCAGGTGCTCCAGCCTTTGGAATTCAGACACCATTCGATAGCTCACGCGGCTCGTTGCTACTGCAATGGCAGACCCGCTTAATGATCTTCGATGCCCTCTCACCCACTTCCAGATTTCACTCAGTGCCGGAGGCAATGCATCTTGGCAAAGTCGTGGCGGATCGCGGCTTCCGCCGCCCGCAAAGCTCATTGGGAGTCGACACCGCTTCATACCGGATCAACCTCGCAGGAGAAAGACATGTATCAAGAACACACCAATGACCGCGAGATTGTTGTCATGAGGAGCGCACGCAGTATTTGGACCTCACGTTCTGCTTGCCTGTCAGTGATCGTTGCGATTGCATGCCAGTTTGTGGCAGATACTGGAGGATCGCCCGCTCGAGCGGGCGAGTCGGGCAATGACGCCGCGTCAGCCAAGCCTGCTACACACGCCGAAACCGTCCTCATCCCGGCGCCTGGTATGGGCACGTTCGGCGGCACGGTCGACATGCACGCGGATTTGTTCAAGCCCGATGGCCCGGGTCCCTACCCGGTGCTCATTTTCTCCCACGGCCGCGCACCAGACCGGCTTGCGCGTGCCGGGCTGAAGCACCCCATCCAGGAATGGCACGTCCGGTATTGGCTGGAACACGGCGTAGCCGTGCTGGCGCCCGTCCGCGTTGGATATGGCGAAACGGGGGGGCCGGATCGAGAGAACAACGGCGCAATCTTCGACGCTTCGGGCCGTTGTACAAGCAAGCCAGACTACGCAAACGTGGCCACGGCGCTGAACGATGCCACCCTGACCACCATCAACTGGGTTCGGAGCCAACCTTGGGCAGACGGCAACCGCATAGTCCTGGAGGGCCGCTCGATGGGCGGGTTCGCCAGCGTGGCAGCTGCAGCCAGCCGGCCTGATGGGGTAGTTGGGTACATCAACTTTTCGGGTGGGGCAGGTGGTTCACCGGACCGCTCGCCGGGGCACAGTTGTGACCCGGACCAGATGCGAGAGGTGATGGCCGAATTCGGTAAGCGAATGACCCTGCCTGGTCTATGGCTGTATGCAAGGAATGACCGGTACTTCGGCGCTGAGGCTCCGCTCGGCTGGTATGCCGCGTTTGCAGCCGGCGGCAGTCCCGCGAAGCTGATCAGTGTGCAAGAGGTACCTGGCAGGGACGGGCATCTCCTGCTTTCCTATGGTCAGGAGTTCTGGCTTAGTGACCTGGACGCATTTGTGAAATCGCTGGGCTTGTAGCACTGCGGTTCCGCTCGTGCCCTGGTCAACGCCAGCGCTCACAGCACGCATATCCAGGTGCAGGTGAATCTGAAAGCCGCGCCGGCCGAGTCTGACAGACAGAGCTTTCTGGGGCGAGATTCGTCGGGGGAGTCCGCTACAACGAGGACCATGCGATAAACCGATGATCGAAAATTATCGCAACAGTTCTGAAAAAGGATGCAATAGGGATACACACCGCTGGTGTACCTGGTCATTGCCGTTCCCAAACTGCGGATGCGTGCCAAGGTCGATGGCGGGACTCGGAACATGCCTGTGCTCATGTGGCTTTACCCGTGGCTCACATGAGCAGGCATCCTGATCGTCATCGGCATGCTAGCGGCTCTGTTCCTTCGCCCCAATCACCGCATGGAGGTCACGGCAACAGCCGGGCTCGCGGCCATCGTGCTCGTAGCCGCGAGTGTTGCACGCAATGGCGGCTGAGACTTACTCGACCCTGACCTTCACGTACCGGCCGGGCGCGGGTTCGATAGGCTGGAACCGACTGTCGCCGAGCTTCGCCGGCGCCGCCTTTTGCTTGCCGCCGTGACGCTTGAGCCAGGCGCTCCAGTGCGTCCACCAGCTTCCGGGCGTGGACTGTGCGGAAGCGAGCCAGTCCTCGGCATGATCTCCCTGCGCGCCGGCGCTCCAGTAGCCGCGCTTCTGCTTGGAGGCCGGATTGATGACACCGGCGATGTGGCCACTTTCGCCCAGCACGAACTCGCTATCGCCACCGAGCAGTTGCGTGCTGCGATAGGCTGACTGCCAGGGGACGATGTGATCTTCCTTGGTCGCCAGGATGTAGCTGGGCACCTTGATCTTGCCCAGGTCGATCGAATGCCCGCACATCGACAACTCGTCGCGTTTGCATAGCCGGTTTTCCAGGTACATATTGCGCAGGTACCACGCGTACATGGGGCCGGGCAGGTTGGTCGCATCGGCGTTCCAATAGAGCAGGTCGAACGCCGCCGGCGATTTTCCCTTCAGGTAGTTGGTGACGACGTACGGCCAGATCAGGTCATTGGGCCGCAGGGTCTGGAAGACGAAGGCCAGTTCCTTGCCCGAGTAAATGCCACCGGTGCCAATGGTCTGCTCGCGCGCCACGACGGTGGCTTCGTCGAGGAAGAAGCCGAGGTCGCCCGGGTCGGTGAAGTCGAGCATGGTCGTCAGCAGGGTCATGCTGGCCACCATGTCTTCGCCGCGTGCCTCCTGGACTGCCAGCGCCGAGGTCAGCAGCGTGCCGCCGACGCACCAGCCCAGTGCGTTCACCTGGCTGGCGCCACTGATGGCACGGCTGACCTCGAGCGCCTTGATGACACCTTCCACATAGTCGTCCCAGGTGGTATCGCGCATGTCTTCCTGCGGATTGCGCCACGAAGTGACAAAGACCGTGTAACCCTGTTCGCAGGCAAAGCGGACGAAAGAGTTCTCCGGCTGGAGATCGAGGATGTAGTACTTGTTGATGCAAGGCGGCACGATCACCAGCGGGCGCGACATCACCTTCGATGTCAGCGGCTTGTACTGGATCAGCTGCATCACATCGCATTCGAACACCACAGCGCCTTCGGATGTGGCGACGTCACGGCCCACCTCGAACGCCGACTCGTCGGTGATGGCGATGCGCCGCTGGCGCATGTCCTCGACATAGTTCACGAAGCCGTTCAAGAGGCTTTCACCGTTGGTCTCCAGTGCGAGCCGGATTGCTTCCGGGTTGGTTGCCAGGAAGTTGGACGGGCTCATGGCATCGACGAGTTGCCCCAGGAAAAAGGTCAGCTTGCTCTTGTCGTCGTCGTCCAGATGGATCGACTCGGCCAGTTCGGCAATCGTCTTGGCATTGAGCAGATAACCTTGCTTGAGCATCCGGTACCACGGGTTCTCGTCCCAGTCCTTCACCGCGAACCGGCGGTCCGGTTTTTGGTCGGCACCGGCCTGGCCGAATGCCGAGGCCAGTATCGAAAACTGACCTTCAAGGTGCCGGAAGCCGGACTGCATCAGGCGGGGCATGTCGATGCCGCTGGGCAGGTAGCGCGGGTAGGCGAATAGATCCGCGAGCGTCGTCAGCGGCGAGGGAAAACCGCTCAGCAGCGGATTGGCATGCGGTGTCGGCACAGGCATTGGAGTTCTCATGACGAATGGCGTGTTGTTTCGGGCGGATGCGCGGCTCATTGCTCGCGTCGTTTTGCTGACGTCGGCATGATCAGGGCGTCACCGTCGACCACGACCTTGTCCTGGACCATGCAGACCGTGCTGAGCGCGACACGCCGCTTCTCCGGTTGGAGATCCGTGACCGTGACCGTCACGTGCACGGTTTCACCAGGCTTCACCGGGGCCCTGAAGCGCAGGTTCTGGCTCAGGTAGATCGATCCCGGGCCGGGCAGGCGACTGGCCAACGCTGCCGAGATCACGCTGGCCGTCAGCATCCCGTGGGCGATGCGCCCGCCAAATGGCGTGGTCTTCGCAAAGTCTTCGTCGAGATGGATGGCGTTGTTGTCGCCGGAGGCCGTCGCGAACAACTCGATATCGGTTTCAGTGATGGTCTTGGCGTAGCTTGCGGTCATGCCAAGCTGCAGGTCTTCGTAGTCATAGCCATTCAGGGTGTTCACGAGGTCTCCTTGATAGTGTTGAAAGCTGTTCGGGCGCCAGATCCAGGCGATACCCGCACGCCGGCGCGCGCGGCGCCGGGTATCGTTCAATGGGTGGTCGCGGTGTGTAGCCTGATCCCGCGCCCCAATGGGTGCGTGCCCCATCTTCAGTGCATGGAGCGCGCGTGCAGACTGTGTCGGGGACTAACGGACGATCGGTTCTTCATCCCCTGCAATGCGGGGTCTGCATATTGATCGACGATCCGGGCGCATTCACATGCGGAATGTCCGGGCGTGTGTCGTGGACGGGGTCGCTGACGGGGGCGCTCAAGCATGGACCAAACATGGATTCAAGAGCCCCCCCAGCATAGGTGGGCAACTGGCGATCGACTTTGCATGGACAGCCAGGGCGTTGACATTTCGTGCCATGCCATCCATGCATAGCGATGGAAATGGAGGGCGCGTTACCCGTGGCAGCGGGGTTGCCCACCCAATTTCAGACGTTTCCAGTCTGAATGCCAAACGCGTGGGGAGTACCGATTTACCGCGACGTTTGTAACATTACCCAGATGTCGCCCCGACGTCTCTGCAAGCCACTAAAATCGCGGCACTTCTCTCTGGTGACTAACAATGCTCTGGATACTTGGCTTGATCGGCCTGATCGTGGGGGCCTCGGTTTGGGGCGGTGAAGGCGCTGTCGTCGGCGCCGCCGTTGGGGCAGCGCTGGGTTGGGTGCTACGGGAAAACGCCCAGCAGGACGCGTTGCCCGTGCGCAAAGGCGAGGCACCCTCGCTGGCGCAGCGGGTTTCCGCCTTGGAGCGCGAGGTAGCGGAGCTGAAGCGAGCGCTTGGCGCGGCCGGAGCCGGGTATGCGAATGGCGCCGTCGACTCGGAGACTTCCGACTATTCTGAGACAGTGCGGTCAGAGGTGCCAGAGCGGCCGCCGGTGATCCCCGTCCCGGCGAGCCATAGCGGCGTCGCCGCCACGGCGGTTTCCGCCGTTCCTATTCCCGTGGCAGCGGCACCGGGCTCTGCACCAGCCCCAATGTCGCGCACTCAGGTTGTCGGCCACCAGGACGTGCCAGAGATTGTGCCTGTATCGGCGGCCTCTCCCAGGCCGGCATCGTCGAGCGATATGCCCTCCGTCGTGGCATCGGATATTGATTTTGCCAAACACCTTTTCCGGGAAGCGCTCGACTGGCTGCTGGGTGGCAACAGCGTGGCGCGCGTTGGCATCCTGATTCTTTTCTTCGGCGTCGCATTCCTGCTCAAGTACGCGGCAGACAACAGCATACTGCCCGTGGAGTTCCGACTCGCGGGCGTGTGCCTGGGCGCGGTCGGGCTGCTCGCATTGGGCTGGCGCTTGCGCACCCGGCGCCCGGGATACGCGCTGGCGGTGCAGGGCGCGGGGGTGGGCGTGCTCTATCTCACAGTATTTGCCGCAGCCCGGCTCTATGACCTTCTGCCGGCCGGCGCGGCTTTCGCGCTGATGGTATTGGTCTGTGGTCTCGCGGCGGGGCTGGCGATTTTGCAGAATGCCTCGGTGCTGGCAGTGACGGGAAGCGCAGGCGGCTTTCTCGCGCCGGTGCTCATTTCCACGGGCGGCGGCAGCCACGTCATGCTGTTCAGCTACTACGCGCTCCTCAATGCCGGAATATTCGTGATCGCCTGGTTCCGTGCCTGGCGTGTGCTGAATCTGCTCGGCTTCGTCTTCACGTTCGGTATCGCCACGCTGTGGGGCGTGCTCAGCTACAAACCGGCGCTGCTTTCCACCACCGAGCCTTTCCTCATCCTCTTTTTCCTGCTGTATACCGGTATTGCCTTGCTGTATGCGCTGCGTCGATCCGTCCAGCTCACCGGATACGTGGATGGAACGCTGATATTCGGGACGCCGCTGGCAGTGGCGGGCCTGCAGGCAGCGCTGATGCGTGGCACGCCTTTCGGCATGGCATGGAGTGCAGTGGTGATGGCGGCGTTCTACTTCGCGCTGGCGGCCGGATTGCTGCGGCACCGCCAACGGTTGGGCCTGCTGTTCGATGCACTGCTTGCCTTGGGCGTCATCTTCGCAACGCTCGCGATTCCGCTTGGATTCGACGGCCGGACCACGTGTGCGGTGTGGGCGCTGGAAGGTGCGGGTGTCGTGTGGATCGCCATGCGCCAGCAGCGCCGACTGCCACTGTGGTGTGGCCTGCTGCTGCAGTTCGCCGCTGGCTTTGCATTCCTTGCCGGGGCGCTTGGCGACACCGAACCGGGCGCGTGGCCGGTATTCAATGCCCGCTATATCGGCACGATGCTACTGGCGTTGGCGGGGTTCTTCAGCGCGTGGTGCCTGCTCGCGCGCGAGCAGGTCCGTACCTGGGTGCCGTTTGTTCAGGAGTGGGGTCTGATGGTGGCCCTGTGGGGCGTGTGGTGGTGGCTCGGCGGCGGTGTTTTCGAGATATGGCATTGGCACGTCGAGCAGGGCTGGTCCGTTCAGGACTTGCTGCGTGGCTGGCTGCTGTTCGCCGTGCTGTCGGCATGGCTGGCGCATCTTGGTAGCCGCGCCGCGGATTGGCCGTTGGCGGGTTTTCCTGCACTGGGGTTGACGCCGGTGCTGGCCTTGCTGGGCATCGCGAGTTGCGCCGTCTGGACTGGGCCGCCGCTGGGCGGCAGCGGTCTGCTGGCATGGCCCCTGGCGTTCGTGGCCAGTTGGTGGCTGCTCAAACGCCAGGAGGCTGCCCATGCCGACACGTGGCTTGCGCCGCTGCATACACTGCTTTTCCTGACGCTGTGCGTGTTGCTCTCGGATGAAGGCTACTGGCGGTTGCGCGCGTTCGTGCCCGAGGGTGCCTGGAGCTGGGCCGCCTGGGCATTCGGTCATGGCTGCTTGCTGGCGGTGCTCGCCGGTGCTGGATTGCGACTGCACTGGCCGGTGCGCCGTTTTGCGCGGGCCTACCTGCTGTGGGCAGCGTTGCCGCTGGCCGCGCTGCTATGGATCTGGTCGCTCGCAAGCCTCGTCAGCGACGGCGCGGCGGACCCGCTGCCATTTGTGCCATTCCTGAATCCGCTGGATGTCGGGCAGATGCTCGTTATCGTCGCACTGGTGCTGTGGCGCAGGCGTGTGCTGGCGCTTGAGCTTGCCTCGCAGCCGCGAGGGTTGGAGTACGCGGCGCTCGGAACAGTATTCCTGTGGCTGAACGCCGTGCTGCTACGCACCCTGCATCATCACTTCGGCGTGCGTTACGCCGTGCCGGAGATTCTGGAGTCGTTGAACCTGCAACTGGTGTTCCTGGCAGGTTGGGGCGCCATCGTGCTTGCCGCGCTCTGGCGTGTGCGCGAGCCCGCCGTGGTGCGCGTCGCGGCGTTTGCCAGTGCACCGCTGGTCCTGGTTATGCTGCTGTGGTCGCTCTACGCGAACCTGACGCAGCCGGGCACATTGCTGGGACGCATCCCGCTGCTCAATCCGCTTGATCTGATCATGTTGCTGACCTTTGGCGCGGCAGTGCTCTGGTGGTTGCGCGCGCCGGTGGCCGGTTTGCCAGTGGATCTGCATACACGCGCGGCAGGGGCGCTGGGCGCGGGGATCGTGCTGATTTGGCTGAATGCGGTACTGCTTCGCACGCTCCACCATTGGCAAGGCGTCCCCTATACCCTGCATGACCTGGCAGGCTCGACGCTGGTGCAGGCGTCACTGTCCGTGTTCTGGACCGTACTGGCGCTCCTGGCCATGCTGGTGGCGACCCGGCGCGCCGTGCGGTCGCTCTGGCTGGTCGGTGGTGGATTGCTGGCAGTGACAGTGATGAAGATGTTCCTGGTCGACCTGTCTTTCCTCTCGGGTGTGGCCCGCATCGTCTCTTTCATTGCGGTCGGAGGATTGCTGCTCCTGATTGGCTATCTATCACCCATGCCGCCTGCGGCAAAGGAGGGCGTGTGATCCGCAGCGTTGGATTCTGCTGGCTCTGCATGTGCCTGCTGCTTGCTCCGCAAGCACATGCAGAGCGCTTCGTGGTGGAGACATCCACTGCGGCACCGTACTTCACATTGACACTCGATGCGCGTGTCTACACGCACGCGCGCGGCGGACTGGCCGATCTGCGGGTACTCAACGGCGCGGGTGAGGCGTTGCCCTACGCGTTGGCGGTGCCTCGGGCCGAAGCTGTGCCGATGCGCACGTTGCACGATGTGCCGTGGTTTCCCGCGCCGGCCGCCGCGTCTAACCGTGCCGAAAGTGGGCTGGGTGTTGTGATCGGCGCCGACGGCACCCTGCATGCCGCCGGTCAGGCGCAGGGGGCGAAGACAACGGCCGACTGGTTGCTCGACCTGAGTCGCCTGACAGAACCCGCCGCCGCAGTCCAGCTCGGTTTGGGGGACAGCGATTTCGAAGGGGCGGTGGCGGTACAGGCGAGCGACGATCTGCAATCGTGGCAGCCTGCAGGCACGGCCCGCATTCTGCGTGTGAGCCGTGGGGACAGCCAGCTCTTGCAGGAACGTATTGCCCTTGAGGCAAGGCGTACCCGCTACCTGCGGCTGCAATGGCAAGGCGCTGCACCAGAGGTAAAAGGCGTGCAGGTGGAGACGGTGACCGCCCAACCCGCGCCTCCCGCGCCTCTCCGATGGAGCCAGGGTGTGCCTGGCGTGCCGGATCAGGCAGGTGGTTACTCATTCGATCTTGCCGGCCGCTTCCCGGTGGAACAGGTGCGCGTGGGACTGCCGCAAGTCAATACCATCACACAGGCCACGCTTTGGTCGCGGCGAGATGCGCAGGCCCGGTGGGAGCATGTGTCGGATCTGCGTCTGTTTCGCTTGTCCGGACCCAACGGAGAGCAGGCGAACGAGTCAGTGACGGTGCCTCGCAATGACGACCGATACTGGCGCCTGAGCGTGGATCCTCGGTCAGGCGGGCTTGGTGATGGGCGCCCACTGCTGTTCGTGGGCTGCCAGCCCGCCGAACTGACTTTCGTGGCACGTGGCGCGCCGCCTTTCCAGGTGGTGGTGGGTGAGGCCACCGAAGGCACGGTGCGCCTGTCCAAGGCCGACCTGCTGGCAGGTACGACACCCGCTATCGGCCAGGCAAGGCTGGGCACGATGCAGGCATCGCCGGCGGGGCTGGTATCGCCACAGGTACCTCGACGTGAGGCATGGCGCAAGGCAGTGTTGTGGGCCGCATTGGTGGCGGCCGTGATGGTGCTGGGGGCGATGGCCTGGTTCCTGCTGCGTCAGTCGGGCAGATCGGACGAGAAGGGTGGTGCCGGCCACTAAGGAGAAGGCAAGCTTTGACGGGGTGATTTGCCGCTTCGCATCATGGGGGTCATTCTTGGTGCTTGGGGTCACGGCAGGACTTCCTTTCCGAAACGGATCTGCGCCGCGACGTACTGGAGAGAGCCGGCATCGGGACGTTGACTCCAGTCAAGAAGTCCAGGGCGGTACGGGGATACTGTAACTAAATCGATTCAGTTTACGAATCGAGAAACGCTCCCCGCATGTCGTGCCGGTATCTCGTGCCTGAAGGCAGAGGAACGCTGCCAGTTCGACAATCGGTCGTGCGTATGCAAACCGATTCGCCCTCAACCCAAGACCTCTATGTTCAAACACATCCTGCTGCCCGTTGACGGTTCCGACCAATCGCGCAAGGCTGTATCGGCGGCCATTGAATTTGCCCGTAGCACCAGGGCCCGCCTGACGCCATACATTTGCAAGGAAGAGCCTCGCTTGTCCATTTCGATGAGCGCGGCGGTTGATACCGGAAGTGTCGAGAGCAGGCTCGAAAGTGCGGCCCGGGAGGAACTCTCCCGGATTGAAGCCGCAGCCGCATTGGCGGGAGTACCGTGTATCGGAAAAACGTCCTCCGCCTCGGCACCACATCTTGGGATTATCGAGAAAGCCAATGAACTGCAGTGCGACGTCATTTTCATGGCGTCTCACGGTCGAAAGGGGTTGGGAAAACTGCTGCTTGGCAGCGTCACACAGGACGTGCTCTCCCATAGCACGATCCCCGTTCTCGTGTTCCGATAAGCGCAGTTCGCCAGACGATTCCACAAACAGAAGAGGAGGAGGTCATCGTGTACAAGAAAATCCTGTTGGCTGTTGATGATAGTGATGCCGCCGAGCTTGCCCTTGCGCAGGCCGTGACCGTCGCAAAAGCCATGAGCGCGGAGGTCAAGGCATTGTTTGTTGTCACACAGGCGCTCGGCAGCACCTTGACGCCTGCCGAGGCGGCAACCGCGGCCATCGGCAAGCGGATACTGGAACATGTCCGGTCGAAGATGGAAGCCAACGGCTTGCACTACTCCACCGAGTTGCTTGAGGAGGCGGGGTCGGCAGCAGGCCAGATTGCCGACACGATCACCAGCGAAGCCAATGACTGGGAGGCCGATCTGATCGTAATGGGAACGCATGGCCGACGCGGCATCAAGCGTATGGTGCTTGGTAGCGTTTCAGAGGGCGTATTGACGCAATCCCGGATCCCTGTGCTGGTGGTGCGCAGCGATTTCGAGGATTGAACGTTCAGGACGTGCTGACTGGCCGTTCATTGCCAATCTTGCGCTGACACCGTTGCCGTTGCTGTAAGCAACATGCAGCATCGACATTGGGCAGCACTGCACGCCCCGGATAGGTCCGGCAGACGTTCGCTTTGCCGGCCAATTGTGACTGTTCCCGCCGGAGCTTGGGAAACATCCGTTCCTATCCAATTGCACTTGCTGTTGGTATACGGGTTTTCTTCAGGAACAGTCGTGCAGTCCCAAGTACCCATGCATCAAGCTCCACCTTCGCGCCTTGGCTGCGACGCGACCGATGCTATTCGTCAACTCAAGACGCTGACCGAGATTCTTCCGACCGCCAGTCTGCTGCGCAAGGCCGCGTTGGCCCTGCTGTTGGAAGCGAATGCCAGGGCGCAACCGGATGCCTTGCCAATGGCGTTGGCATCGCCTCCCGCACTGACGCCTGCGGTCCCGGAGATCACTGGGAGGCCCGCATGACAGCCGCCGAATTCCAGCAGCTTGTCATGCAGATGGGGCGAGCGCTCGCAATACTCAGTGTCATTCTCCTTGTCGTCATTCGACTGGCATACCCGGGCGAAAATGGCAAAAAGTAGCCGCCCCCGCAAGCCGTATCGCCCACGTCAGACAGAGGCCCATCTCACCGGACGCCTGCAGCCGTGGGTGCTCGACAAGCTCTTCGCACCGCTCGAAAGCATGTTGCAACACATCCGGGACGGCGGCGAGCTGGAGGTCGACGACGATGAGCAGCTTTGGTACTACAGCACGACGATGGGAGGCAGTTTCAAATGTGCAGAACTGCTCGAGTCGTTCGGCGACATCTTCGCCCGGCAGCGGCAGCGCGATACGCATGCACCGGATCCCGAAGCGCTGTATGCCATGGCGGCAAGCATGACGGCGGAAATCCTGGCGATGCGCGAGGTGGAGGCTGCCATTGCCTGCGCCAGCGAGATGCGCGGCTATATGGCCGCGTCGTCATTGGGGAACATGAAAGATGCGGTGCTGCTGGCATCGCTGGACAGTCACATGACGACTGTGTATGGGCAGGGCGACGCGTAAGCGCTGAGGGCGTGTCTCGCCTGTCCTGTCCTCCTGTCTCATGGGGTTGTGACGGACGACTCCTGTGAGGGGTGCTAAGCCGGAATCCCAGATTTGCTGGGATCCCTTACGATCCAGTGGGTTATCGGCTATTTTCGGGCGCCGAAGGCCTGCCGCATCTGCTTGGCGCGCTCAAGCTCACCGCCGCGCAAGTACATCGACGTTGTTGCGATCGACGCATGGCGCAGGTTGTCGCGTTCGGCCGTGAGTTCGACGCCGCGGGCCAGTGCGTGGCTGGCATGACTGTGTCTCATCCAATGGGGCGTTGCGCGGCGTAGCTTCTCCGTAGCCACCGGATGAACGCCTTTGATGACGTCTGCGGCCTAGTTAAAATCAGAATTCGAACGGCTGGGTCATCGAAACCGTGGCCGCCGCAAGCGCGCGACGCCACCATCCGTGATCGTGGGCAAGCACAAGCGTGGCTGGAGATGGCGGGCTACAAGCTGTCCGAAATGGAAATTGGCACGCTGACCCGACTCGGCGGGTGGATGTTCAAGGCCAACGTGGCATTCGATGATCACCCCGATTCCCTGCGGTTTGCGGGCCGGATCCGTACCGTGACCGTCGAATCGATCGAGACCTTCCTCAAGACCCAGCGAAAGGGCTGGGACATCTTCGAGATTCCGGGTCGGTGCTAGACATTAATCGCTGACAGAGATTTCCGCCCGAGGCTTGCCGATTGTCAGATGGGCATTGGCAAGCCCCGACCGGTCATCTCCCGCCTGGATCTCCGGTTAAGCCTTCCTGTTTACCCCACGCCGTACATTTACCGCCTCGCTCAGCAGTTCCAGCACCGTCACTGAGTCCTCCCACCCGATGCAGGCGTCCGTGATGCTCTGACCATAAGTGAGACCCGATGGGTTGTGTTCTCCTGGGGTGAACTTCTGCGCGCCGGGTACCAGATGGCTCTCGACCATCAGGCCGAAGATCGACTGGCTGCCGCCGCTGATCTGCTGCGCCACGTCGCGTGCGACGTCGATCTGGCGTTGGTGCTGCTTGTTGCTGTTGGCATGGCTGCAATCGACCATCAACGAATTGCGCAGCCGCGCCGCTTCCAGTTCCTTGCACGCTGCGGCGACAGCCTCCGCGTCGTAGTTGGGCGCCTTGCCGCCGCGAAGAATGACGTGGCAGTCCGGGTTGCCCTTGGTATGGACCGTCGCGACCTGGCCGTTCTTGTGCACGCCAAGGAAGTGGTGCGGGCGCGATGCGGCCTGGATCGCGTCGATCGCGATCTTGATGTTTCCGTCGGTGCCATTCTTGAAGCCAATGGGCGCGGAGACGCCCGAAGCCAGTTCCCGGTGTACCTGGCTCTCGGTCGTGCGGGCGCCAATCGCGCCCCAGCAGATCAGATCGCCGATGTACTGGGGCGAAATGACGTCCAGGAACTCGCCGGCCGCCGGCAACCCGAGGCGGTTGATATCCACCAGCAGGCTGCGCGCGATGCGCAGGCCTTCGTCGATGCGATAGCTCTCGTCCAGGTAGGGGTCGTTGATCAGGCCCTTCCAGCCGACCGTGGTGCGGGGCTTCTCGAAATACACCCGCATCACGATTTCCAGCGAGTCCGCGTAGCGCTCGCGTTCGGCCGCCAGACGCCGTGCGTAGTCGAGCGCGGCCTGCGGGTCGTGGATCGAGCAGGGGCCCATGATCACGAGCAGCCGGTCATCACTGCCATGCAGAATGCGGGAGATGCGCTGGCGCGTCTGGGTGACCAGCGATTCAACGGGGGTGCCACGGATGGGGAAGAAACGGATCAAGTGCTCGGGCGGGGGCAGCGGGATGATGTCCTCCACGCGCGCATCGTCCGTCACACTGGTGCGGTCCGGCGGCGCCTGCCAGCCTTCGGCAACGCTGGGCGGGGACTTTTGTGGATCATTCATGGCTGACTCCTGGGGGAAACTGGGGAATATTGTGCGGCGGCTGATGCCAACCAGGCTTTGTAGCGGAACTCGGCAAACCTGTCATTGCGATACCGCAGGCTAGATCGGGAGAGATTTTAAATGAGCGGAAGGCATGAAAGGCACGAAAGGAACGAGGCAGGCATATGACCCGTCCGGTTTCTGCAGGGCAGGCCAGTACTGGTGTTCGGGAGCATTTCCTTGACGGCGCAATTAATGGAGAATGGGCGAACCTGTCTTCACCACGGCAGGACACAAAATAGAACCACGATATGTCCTCTCGATCCTCGCTGCGCCCCGTCTTGCCGATTCTCATCGGCGCGTCAGTCATGCTGTCCCTTGCCATGGGACTGCGTCAGAGTCTCGGAATCTTCGTGCCGCCGCTGACGCGGGACATCGGGATATCGGTGGGCGACTTCACCATCGCGGTAGCGGTGCAGAACCTCACCTGGGGCTTGCTGCAGCCATTCGCCGGCGCGCTGGCGGTCCGGACCGGTTTTCGTCCGCTGATGATGGGGGGATCGTTGCTGTACCTCATTGGCCTGGTGTTGCTGGCCACGGCTAATGGCTTGTGGGCCGTGGTGATTGGTGCTGGTGTGCTGATTGGCATGGCCATGGCCACTACTGGCACAGCCTTGGCCATGGCCGCGGCGTCGAGCGCGGTCAGTCAGAACGTGCGAAGCATGATTCTGGGCCTGGTGTCCGCTTCGGGATCGATCGGCGCAATGATCGCGGCGCCGCTGGGTCAGGGCATCACCGGGGAGTGGGGCTGGCGCATGGGCGTGGCAGCCTTTGCAGTGCTGGCGGTCGTGATGTTGCCCGCCGCATGGTTTGCGGGCCGCGCGGACAAGGTGCGGGAAGCGCCGGCGGCGCGGGCGCAGCCAGAACAGAGCGGCCGCCAGGCCCTGATGACCGCGCTGCGACACCCTCCGTTCGTCGTCATGGCGCTCGCCTATACGGTATGCGGCATGCAACTGGTCTTCCTGACCACGCACCTTCCCGCATATCTGGAAGTCTGCGGCATGGATCCGATGTTGTCCGCCAAGGCGCTCGGCCTGATCGGCGGATTCAATATTCTGGGAAGCCTGTTCTTTGGATGGGCCGGCGGCAGGGTCAACAAGCTGCTATTGCTGGGTGGCATCTACATCTGCCGATCCATCGGCTTCATCTGGTTCTTCCATGCCCTGCCGACACCAGAAAGCACGATGATGTTCTCCGCGATCATGGGCTTTCTGTGGCTCGGTGTGTCGCCGCTGGTGCAGGGGTGGATTGCCCAGACGTTTGGTCTGCGCTGGCAGGCAATGATCGCCGGCGTGGCGTTCTTCAGCCATCAGATCGGGAGCTTCATTGGCGCCTTCGGTGGCGGCTGGCTCTACGACCAGATGCAGAGTTACTCGCTGGCGTGGAAGGTCGGCGCGTCGCTTGGCTTGACCCTCGGGCTGATCCAGGTTGCGTTCGCCTTTGCTTCCAGGCCGCGGGCGCCACGGCTGGTGCCCGCGGCGGAGTAGGGGCTATCGGCGTTGCCGGCCTCGCGGAGGTGTCGAGTCCGAGATCGGCGGTAGATGGAACGCCGTCCATCGGACGGCTCCTACTTTTACGCCATCTGGCTGATCGTCTTGCGGAAGCGCCGCAGCGATATCACGAAAAACGCCGCCCCGATCACGAACAGCGCCACGAACTGCACCCACACGACCTCGAGGCCCGCGCCACGGAACAGGATCGCCTGGCTGAGTTCCACGAAGTGGGTGGTGGGTGCCGCCAGCATGATGTACTGGACAACCTCCGGCATGCTTTCGCGTGGCGTATTCCCGCCGGACAACATCTGCAGTGGCATCAGCACGAGCACGAGCAGCATGCCGAACTGCGGCATCGAGCGCGCCAGCGTGGCCATGAAGATGCCCATCGAGGTGGTGGCGAACAGGAGCAGCGCGGCGCCGCACAGGAAGAGCGTTTCCGACCCGGCGATCGGCACGTGCAGGGCGCCACGCACGATCAACATCAGTGACATGGCGGCGGCGACCAGCACCACCAGCCCCATAGACCAGACCTTGCTGAGCATGATTTCCGACGGCGTGACGGGCATGACCAGCAGGTGTTCGATCGTGCCGTGCTCACGCTCGCGGATCAACGCGGCGCCAGTCAGGATGATCGACAGCATGGTGATGTTGTTGATGATCTGGTTCAGCGCGCCGAACCATGCCAGTGTCAGCGTTGGGTTGAAGCGCACACGCAGCGCCAGTTCCACGGGCAGCCGGGTGGTGGAGCGGTAGCGGTCCACGAACGTCTGGATTTCGCCCGAGACGATCTGCTGAACGTAACCGCTGCCAGTAAATGCCTGGCTCATGCGCGTGGCGTCGACGTTGAGCTGAATCTCGGCGAAGCGTCCGCCCAGGACATCCCGCTGGAAATTCGGGGGGATATTGAGCGCGAACGTGTAGTTGCCAGCATCCATGCCTGCGTTGACTTCCGACGACGTGATCATTTGCGGCATGGTGAACTGCGGCGGGAAGAGGGCGGAAGCGATCTGTTGCGACAGCGGCGAATGGTCTTCGTCAACGATGGCGATCGGCGCCATGTGCAGCGTATCGGGCTGGGCCGTGGCGGCCGTGTACACCGAAGCCGTGAACGTGTAGATGATCAGCACCAGCATGATCGGGTCACGCGCCAGGCTCCAGAGCTCCTTGACGCCGAGCCGGTAGATGTTCGCCAGATGGCGCAGCGTGCCGCGTCGTGCATCGGCGCGAGCGGGAGTGGCTGCAGGGGTGGAGGCGTTGGGCGCGGCGTCCATCATTTGTCCTGCTTGGCTAGCAGCGCCACCGTCAACCCGAGAATGACGGGGATGGCGATCAGCATCGGCCAGTACGAAGCGTGAAGGTCGGAGAAACCAAGCGCCTTGTTGAACACGCCACGGCTGATGATGAGCATGTGCGTGGCGGGATAAATGCCGCCGATCACCTTGCCCGCGCCCTCCATCGAGGATACCGGCGTCAGAAGCCCCGAGAACTGTATGGTCGGGATCATCGTGCCGATCATCGTGAAGAAGAGGGCGGCGATCTGGCTACGGGTAAACGTCGACGCGAACAGGCCAACGCCTGTGGACACGACGTTGAAGATCAGCGCCGCCAGCACCAGCGCCAGAAAGTTGCCTTTCACCGGTACCCCAAACAGGGTGACCGCCAGGAACGACATCAGGAAAAAGTTCAGCATCCCAAGGGCGACATACGGCATCTGCTTGCCCAGCAAGAACTCGGTACGCGTGACGGGAGTGACGTACAGATTCAGGATGGAGCCGAGTTCCTTTTCGCGCACGACCGACAGGGCGGTCAGCATCGCCGGCATCATCATCAGTAGCAGCGGAATCACGGCCGGCACCATCGCCGGCAAGCTCTTGACGTCTGGGTTGTAGCGGAAGCGGGTCTCGATCGATACATTCGATGTGGCTCGCACACCGTAACGCCGTAGCGCCTGATCCGCCAGCCAGATCTGGTGCATACCCTGGACATAGCCCTGAACGGTTTCGGCCCGCATCGGCATTGCGCCGTCGATCCACGCGCCGATCTGGACTTGCTTGCCACGCGCCACATCGCGTGCGAAGCCTGGCGGAATTTCGATAGCCAGGGCCAGCTTGCCGCTGCGCAGGCGCGCGTCCATGTCGGCATAGCTCTCAAGTGGCGGCTTCTGGACGAAGTAGCGCGAGCCGGCAATATTGAGCGCGTAGTTCTCGCTCAATGTGGTCTGGTCGCGATCGAGGACCGCATAGGTCAAATCCTCAACGTCCATGCTGATGCCGAAGCCCATCACAAGCATCAGGATCACGGAGCCCAGCAAGGCCAGGGTCAGGCGCACCGGATCGCGTTGAAGCTCCAGCGACTCGCGCCACAGGTAGCTGTACATCCGGCCGAGCGAGAAAGACTGATGCTTGCTTTTTGCCTCGGCTTCGGCTCCGGCCTCTACCGGGGACGCCGGGGCCTCCGCGCCTTCCGAGGCTGCCTGCGTGCCGCCGCCGGCTGCCACGAGGTAGTCGATAAACGCGGCTTCCAGCGTATCCGCGCCGCAATCGCTGACGATCTTCTCGGGCGGATCGCTGACCAGCACCTTGCCCGCGTGCATCAGCGAGATGCGGTCGCAGCGGGCCGCCTCGTTCATGAAGTGCGTGGAGATGAAGATCGTGACATGGTCCTCGCGGGACAGCGCAACCAACAGTCGCCAGAAGTTGTCACGCGCCACGGGATCGACGCCGGAGGTCGGCTCGTCGAGGATCAGCAGTTCGGGCTTGTGCACCATTGCCACGGCAAGCGAAAGCCGCTGGCGCATACCAAGCGGCAATCCGTCAGGCAGGCTCTCCATCACGTCCTGCAGCCCGAAGCGCTGGGCCATTTCCTCCACGCGGACTTCGATGTCCTCCCTAGGCACGTGAAAGAGCTGGGCGTGAAGCACCAGGTTCTGGCGCACCGTCAGTTCGGTGTAAAGCGAGAACGCCTGTGACATGTAGCCCACGCGGCGGCGGGTGTCGATATCGCGCGGATCCACTTCCTGACCGAACAGCCACGCGCGTCCGTCGCTGGCGGGCAGCAGACCGGTCAGCATCTTCATCGTCGTGGACTTGCCGCAGCCATTGGATCCGAGAAATCCGAAGATCTCGCCCCGCCGGATCTTGAACTGCACGTGGTCCACCGCGACGAAATCGCCGAAGCGCATGGTCAGGTCTTTCGCCTCGATGGCGATCGGGGTGTTTTCGTCCACGGCCAACGGCGCGATCACCACGGGCTCGTAGCCACGCTTCTTCTCCTCGGGCAGCAGCCCGATGAACGCGCCTTCGAGATCGGCGGCGCCGGTGCGGGCCAGCAGTTCTGCCGGCGTCCCGGTATCGAGGATCTTGCCGCTGTCCATCGCCACCAGCCAGTCGAAGCGCTGGGCTTCATCCATATAGGCGGTGGCGACGATCACGCTCATGCCCGGACGATCCTGGCGGATGCGGGCGATCAGGTCCCAGAATTGGGCGCGTGCCAGGGGATCCACGCCGGTGGTTGGCTCGTCCAGAATCAGCAGGTCGGGGTCGTGGATCAGCGCGCAGCAAAGGCCAAGCTTCTGCTTCATGCCGCCGGAGAGTTTGCCGGCCGGGCGATCCAGGAACGGCTGCAGACCGGTGCTGCGCGTGAGGTCGTCGATGCGATGACGCCGTTCGGCCGCACCGTGGCCGAACAGTCTGGCAAAGAACTGCAGGTTTTCCTCGACCGACAAAGTCGGGTAGAGGTTCTTGCCCAGCCCCTGCGGCATATAGGCGATGCGCGGGCAGACGGCGTCGCGATGGTCCTTGCGCGACATGTCGCCGCCGAGCGCGGTGACCGTGCCTTCCTGCACGGCCCGTGCGCCGGCCACCAGCGACAGCAGGCTCGACTTGCCAACACCATCGGGACCGATCACGCCGATCATGCAGCCTGCGGGAAACTCCAGCGAGATGTCGTCGAGAGCAACCGTCTTGCCATAGCGCAGCGTGACATGCGCGACGCCGGCAACGTGTTCGTGCGTACCCGTCGAGACGTTCATTACGCGGTCTTCAAGGTAGTTTTGTGGTCAGCGACGCCGGCCACTCTGCCTTGGCATCGAGCTTGACCCATGCCACGCCAGGAAGCCCCGTCTTGACCACTTTCAGATGCTTGCGCAGCAGATCCGGATCGATCTTGGCGCGAACCCGGAACATCAGTTTCTGGCGCTCGCTTTCCGTTTCCACGGTCTTTGGCGTGAACTGCGCGGTGCTCGAGACAAAGGAGATCTTTGCCGGAATCACATACTCAGGAGCGGCGTCCAGAATGATCCGGGCGTCTTGGCCGATGGCAAGCCGACCGGCCTGTGCTTCGGGCAGGAAGAAGGTCATGTACACATCCGACAGATCCACGAGGTTCAGTACCTTGCCGCCAGCGCCGAGCACTTCGCCTGGCTGCGCCACGCGGTACTGGATCCGGCCGTCGCGCGGTGCCTTCAGCTCGCTGTCGTCGATATCGGCCCGGATGCGGGCGATAGTGGCCTGCGTGGCGGCGACCGTCGACTGCGCGCCAACTACCTGTGCCTGGGCGGCCTCGATGGCCGACTGGGCTGCGGCCACCTGGGCGCGGGCTGCGGTCACGGCTGCCTGGGCGCTGCGCTCACGCGCGCGGTCGTCGTCCAGTTCCTGGATCGAGGAGGCGCCTTCCTTGGACAAGGTTTCGGAGCGGGCGCGCCGACGGAGCGCTGCGTCGAGTTCGGCCTCGCGCTGGCCGACCAACGCTTCCGACGTGGCCTTGTCGCTCTTGCGCGCCGCGGCCTGCGCCACAGCCGCCGCGGCTGCGTTGATGGCTTGCTGATGCTGGGCCACGGCTTCATCGTGCTGGGCCTCGAGCGTGGTGATCTGCATCCGGGCCAGTGGCTGGCCGGCCGTCACGAAATCGCCTTCAAAGACGAGGATGTCGCTGACCCGGCCAGCGAGCTTGGTCGCCACATCGACCTCGGTGGCCTCGATGCGACCGTTGCCGCGCGCGAAACCTTCGCCGGGGCCGTTGTCGCGCAGGCGATCCCATGCGTACCAGCCGCCGGCGACGACAGCGAGCACGACCAGGGCGGGAACGAGCTTGTTGGTAGGAAGCTTCATGGGCCGACTTGGTTAACGAGCAGTAGAAGGTGTGGAGGGCTTGGCGTCAGGCGCTGCACTGGCGGGCGCACCTTCCGGAGCGGCCGCCTCCGGCGGCGAGGCGACGGCTGTGCCACCGCCCAGTGCGGCATACAGGCTGACGCGGCTGGCAAGCAGGGCGCGGCGCGATTGGACGGCCTGTTGCTCGATGGCAAGCAGATCGCGCTCGGCATCGAGGACTTCGAGGAAGGCTGCTGCACCATTGTCGTACCGCAGTTTCGCCAGTCGCCGGCGTTCGGCCTGTGCCGCCTGTGTGAGTTGCAGAATATCGACCTGTTCGGCCAGCCAGCGCTGCGCGCTCAGGGCATCGGCCACATCGCGGAAAGCATTCTGGATGGTTTTCTCGTATTGGGCTACCGCCTCCACGCGCCGCGCTTTCGCGAGGTCGAGGTTGCTACGCAACTGTCCGCCCTGGAAGATCGGAATGGAAATGCTTGGGGCGAAGGACCATACGCCACTGCCTCCACGGAACAGACCATCCAGGTCCGCACTGGCCGTGCCGGCGAAACCGGTCAGGGTCACTCGCGGGAAGAACGCCGCGCGCGCAGCCCCGATGTTTGCGTTTTCAGCCATCAACTGGTGCTCGGCCGAGACGATGTCGGGGCGGTTCTCCAGTTGCTCGGATGGCAGGCCAGCGTCGATCTGGCGCATCAGTTCGGCATCGTTGACCAGGCCGATGGCCGGCTTGACGTCGACCGGCGCGCCCACCAGAACCTCCAGCGCATGAGACTGTGTGGCGCGGTCCTGTTCGAGTTGGGTGACCAGTGCCCGGGCCTGCTGGTAAAGGGTGATGACTTCGGTCAGCTCCAGCTTGGATGCGGAACCGACTTGTTCCCGGCGCGTGAAGATACGCAGCGATTCGGCCCGGGTGTCCGTGGTCTGCTTTGCCAGAGCGATCCGTTCGTCGAGCTCGCGAATGGCCAGATACGTCTGCGCCACCTGCGTGATGATCGACAGTGTGACAGCCCGTTGCGCAGCATCGGACGCCAGATAGTTCTGCAAGGCGGCGTCCTTGAGACTGCGAATACGTCCCCAGAAATCGATCTCCCACGTGCTGAGTCCAACGCCAACTTGATATTGGCTGCTTATTAGAGGTCGACCAGTCAGATTCAGATCACCGGGTACCCGAGCTCGGGTTCCATCGGCGGATGCACCGATCCACGGGTATTGCTCCGCCCGCTGAATGCCGTAGGCAGCAAGCGATTGCGCGACACGCGCGGCGCCGATGCGCAAGTCCCGGTTGTTGTCGAGCGCTTGTCCGATCAGTGCCTGAAGCTCGGGGTCCGCGTAGAACTCGCGCCAGCCTATTGTGGCGGCTGGCGTGATGGCCGGCGCCGCGGCATCTGGCGACCACGTGGTCCGCACCGGTGCAGCAGGACGCTCGTAGGCGGGATCCATCGAGATGCAGCCGCCAAGCAGGATCGGGACGACTATCAGTGCCGCGGCAGGTCCGCGACGTGAGATTTGACGCTTGATGAGTAACTCTCTGGCAAAGGCAAGTGACATGCGTGGTAGCCATTCCATGCAGGCATCACCGCGCATGGCGCGCCGTGAAAAAATCCGGGGGCATGGGGCACGCGGAGTGCCCCGTCAGGGTTTCCCCCAAGAATATCGCAGCTCTGCGTGGGGACTTTGATTCACGACATGAATCTTTTATTTGGCGAATTAAATGAATTCCTCATTGTGGTTGCGCCCGATTCCGAATTCAGGCATGTGGCAGTCGGCTTTCATTCCCTCACAGGCACTCGAGGTATCGGTTCATCTCGTCCAGAAGTGCGTGGTAGAAGGCGTCCGGCAGGGGCCGTTCGTCGGCGTGCGCGAGGATTCGTTCCGTACCGGCTCGCAGTTCGTTGGCGATTCCGGGCCGCAGCGCGGTCGGCAGATGGCTGCACAAGGCTCTGAGCAATTCCCGAATAACCAGCAGCCTGGCTCCGTAATGTAGCGACGCATCGCCCAGTACGCCGATATCGCTCATCATGGCACCGAGCGGATCAGCGGGCGTGCCACCTGAGCCTGGGTTCTCGCGGGTGGTGCAGGGAGGTGTCAGTTCGGCTCTTGCCTGAGTTGCCACGCCGAATGCGGCGGAGAATGGTTTTCGACTCATATTGATCTTCATGGATTAGGTTCGCCTGCATGGAGGCGAAAGTGCGGATAGGCCTCTCTATCGCGATAGCAGCCTACGCTGCCATCGCGCCACGCACGGCCACACTTGAGGTGTCTGGTGTTTAACCGATGGGATGCCGTGCTTCGGTTGCTAATAACGGCCTGCGGATCCAGATATGGGTCTGCGACATTGACCGTGGGCAATTCGCGGCAAGTTGTTGCTCGCCGGAGACGTCGAAGGCAGCGTGTCGCCGACGTCGTCCATGTTGCGCGAGCTCCTGCAATACATATTCCGGCTTTGCCTTGATGCGAATCAACATGGAAGATTGGGGAGGCAGCGAAGTCCCAGTATCCTGCCCACACTTCAACGTTCTTGTTGCAATTCGTCGCTGGCTTTGTGGAAACACCCAAGGCCTGCTGGCCACATTCGTCATTGGGAATGGAATCATATGCCCAACCGCTAAGGCGTCGAGGTGTCAAAGCCATAGCTGCCGGGGTCGTCGCCCTGACAGCACTGATCGGCGGAAGCACGTTCGTCATGTTGCGGTTTGACGGATACGTGAAGGCAATCTACGAGCACAACACCGCGCCGATCAGAGAACTCGCAGAAATCAGGGCACGTGCGACCGACATCCGCCGCTTGCTCTGGCGGCTTGTTGCCTTGCGCGGCCGCGAAGAGGAACGCCAGGCCATCGCGGCCATACATGTGAATCTGAGGGCCATCGACAACGCTTGGGCCCGGTATTGCGCGGATGCGCCAGACAATCAGCACGAGGACGTGCTCGCCACCGAGATCGGACATCGGCTGACCTTGTTCAGCGGAATCGTCCGGTCTTCGCTGGAGCGGATTTCCTTCGGCGATCACGATGACACGCGCGACTGGCTGGAGCAGAACGTCGAGGCGCTAAATCAGCTGGATACGCTGATCGCGAGCGAGGTCGATCTGAACGTCGCCATGGCGGCCGCGCTTCGGCAGGAAAGTGCCACCATGCTGAGCGTCGCCATCACCACCGCCTTCGCATTTGTGCTGCTGGCGACTGGCGCGATGATTTCGATCGCTATCTTCACGCACCTGGTTCGCCAGCGTGACGACGCCATGGAGGAGTCGCGCTATCACCTCTGGCTGGCGGACCAGGCCATCGAGATGACCCTGGATGGCGTCATGATTACGAATGCGGAAGGGACGATAGAAAAGGTGAACCCCGCATTTTGCCGCCTCACGGGATACAGCCAGGCCGAACTGGTCGGCAACAACCCTCGCATGTTCAACTCCGGACGACAGACGAAGGAGTTTTATCGCGGACTCTGGAAAGCGCTGAGAGAGGCGGGCCAGTGGAAAGGCGAGCTGTGGAATCGGCGCAAGGATGGTGGCGTGTACCTGGAGTCGTTGTCGATTGCGGGCATTTGCGGGGCAAACCACGAGTACACGCATTTTGCTGCCATCTGCACTGACATTACGCATCGGCAACAGACTGTAGAGCGGCTTGGCTATCTTGCCACCCACGACATGCTGACAGGCCTGCCAAACCGGTTTCTGCTCGACGAGCGCCTCAGCCAGGCGCTTGCCCGTGCCAGGCGCATGCCACAGCCAGTTGCACTCATGTTCCTGGATCTGGACGGATTCAAGGCCGTCAACGATACGCTGGGGCATGGCGTCGGCGATGAGTTGCTCATCCTGATTGGGCGGGATCTCCAGAACGCGGTGCGCGATTCCGACACGGTTGCACGGATTGGTGGCGATGAGTTTGCCATCGTTTTGGAAGGCATCGCGGACCAGGACCATCTCCCAATGCTGGCGCGGAGCCTTCTCCGGATGATCCGGTCCGCGCGGCAGATCGGCGAACACCAGGTTTTCGTGACGTCCAGCATTGGCATCAGCGTGTACCCGACGGATGCATTGACACCCGGAGAACTGTTGAAAAAGGCGGATGTGGCTATGTACTACGCCAAGCGCAATGGAAAAGATGCGTTCTGTCTTGCCTCGTCAATCGGAAGTGCGGAGGCCACGCTGTAACAGGAACGCTGGCTCCACTGCCGTGCGGCAATACCGACCGCCAAGGAGGAGCATCAGCCACGGGATTACATCGCCGCGGCCAATTTGCGGCGGGCCGTCCGATACGCTAGAGCACTCACGCCGTCCCGGGTTGCCGCCTGCAGCAATTCGTTCACTTCCGAGCCAACGTTGGTCAGCGGCCCGAAGGTTGTGTGCACCTCGTCGCGGAAACGCGCGAGTCTGCAAGTCCGACATGTCTGCGCCATGCATGTATACGCCGAATCGTGTGCCAGACCGGCGCAGCGCAGGTCGACCACCGGAAAGTCCTGCCCACCCGCGAGTAGACGTTCCTCGGCGACAACAAGGTGTGCGAGTCTGCCAGGAGCGCTGCTGGAGGGCACGCTGGAAGGGGGCCCTTGTCGATTCTCCAGCCAGTCCGAAAGCTGCCGCGCTGGCATCGGCCGGGCCACGGCATAGCCCTGGGCGCCGTCGGCGCCAAGAGTACCGATTGCGTCGATCAGCCCGACACTATCGACACCTTCCACGATCACGGTTTTGCCCAGGGCATGTCCGAGTCGCGTGAGCTGATAGACAAAGTGCAGCGCATCCACATCGTCGACGGTACTCATTGCGACGATATCGCGGTCAATCTTGATGCAGTCGAAGGGTAGGCGCCGCAAACGGATCAAGCTGCTGTGTCCATAACCCAGATCATCCTCGGCCATGCATACGCCAAGCGTCCTGAATCGGTTGAACTGGGTCAACGCTTCATTGGTATCGCTCAGTCCTTCTGACTCAAGAATTTCGAGCGTAAGCAATTGCGGCGCGCGATCGTGGCGCGCTAGTGCCTTGACGGTTGCATCGTAGTAGCGCGGATCGTCAAGGCCGTCCGGAGGAACATTGATTGCAAATCCGATGGCTTTGCCATGATCCAGCCAATTTCGTTGTTCCTGCAGCGCCTGGTCCAGGCCAAGAACGTAGAGCTCAAGGAGATGCTCAGGGTCAAGATGGGGCAGGAAGGAGGCCGGAAGCAGGACGTCTTCGTCGTCCAGCAGCCGGGCAAGCGCCTCGATCTTGAGGATGCCGCCAGTCCTGAGGTCAAGTATGGGCTGGTACATCATCTGCAGCGCCCCGGACCGCAATAGCGCAACGGCCCGCCCGTGAGCAATGCAAGGCGGATCAGGCGTCTGGCCAGACAAGTGAGTATCGGCGAACTGCGGTGGGAAAATCATGGCTGAAAGCATTTTGACAGGTTAGGCACGATGCCCGCACTTGCGTGAGGCGGACATTATTTACGGAAGTCTGATCGTCAATTTCATTCTGCAATAACATGTATTTTGATTTACATCAAAACTGACATCTATTTACATCAAGAAATATCACGATAAATGTAATGACGATGTCTTGTGATGAATCTATTTATCGCATTTTGACAATTCACAAACTTCACCATCAATCTTCCAAAGAAGAGTCTTTTGGTGGGCTAGTATTGGCGCATCAACCACGCAGTAATTAATTTAAAAATGGAAGTAGACGATAGGGTCATCAGCATTTCAGATTTCAATCTTTCTTATCTCTTGCTTGCCCAGCGCATGATTCTTTCGCATGACGCGGAAGCCATGTTCCGGCTAGGTGTCAGTCAGGAAGTGGCCGAGATCATTGGGGGGTTGAGCGCCGCGCAGCTGGTCAAGCTGGCGCGAACCAACATACTTCTTTGCGCCTTCAGATTCGATAACCATTCACTGCTCGCAACGCTTGCAAATGGGTCGCCGCAACACGATCTCCAGCAGATGCACATGGCTATTCTGCTCTCGGCGCACCCCTTGGACTCGATCAACTGACGATGCAGGAGGAACATGACGACTCGAAAGAGTGTCCTTAGAGAAGTAGAGGAGTTCCGGCTGGCGGTTGAGCTGGTTGAACTCGGCGCGCGCTTGCAGGTTTTGGAGTCCGAAGTCGCGATATCGCGGGACCGTCTTACCCGGCTCTACAAGGAGTTGCGAGGTGTCTCGCCGCCGAAGGGGCAATTGCCGTCCTCGCCAGAGTGGTTCCTGACATGGCGACCGAATGTGCACGCATCGCTATTCCTGTCCGCCTACAGGTTTCTGATGGCACGAGGCAAGCAATCGCGCATCCGCTGCATTGTTTCTGCCTATCGCCTGTACGTGGAGCACATCTCGCTGATAGGCGAGGATCTCACCTTGAGCTTTACACGAGCCTGGACCATGCTCAGGTTCCTGGACTCCGGTACGTTGATCAGCTCCACATGCAAATGCTGTGGTGGTTCGTTCGTCAGGCACAAGTATGACCTGCAGACCAACTTTGTCTGTGGATTGTGCGCGCCGCCCCCACGCGCAGCCAAGGGGAAGAAGCTGGCTACGTCAGCGGAGCCCTTCGTTGTGCCAGAAGACTTGCAGCAAACGCTATCCATCGAACCCGCGGCGATGAATCGCCCGAAGGACGCCCCCCTCCGTCGGATGGGCAGTTTGAAGCCCTGAGTTCTGCTTTACCCCCCCCCAGCAGTTTCACTTTTGGCGGCTATCTCTATAGACGAGGAGGCTTCGATTCTTCATGTTCAGACCCCAATAATCCATCTGCGAAAAATATTCTTCATTGTGCAAAAAAATGCCCTCCAGAGGAGGGCATAAACGCGGATATAGCCAAGTCCAATGGGGAGAAAACCTGGCTACGTTTTCAAGTATATGTTTATTTACAATCAAACAAGAAAAATAAACGTTAAAATATTGCATTTGCGCAAAATTAATGAGTTCGTGAAATGCCAGAATCAATAGCAAATAAATCAGTATCAAAAATCATTTCAGTTCGCAAGACAGTGATTCTGGAACGATGCCAGAGCGCCCGACGATCCTTCATATATCAGGCGTAGTCCGTTGAGATCGTTGAGCTTCACGCTGCGGTGTCGTACGGTGATCAGTCCCGTCTCCGAAAGCCTGGAGAACAGGCGGCTGATCGTCTCGAGTTTCAGGCCCAGATAGCTGCCGATCTCCTCCCGGGTCATCCGCAGTTGGAACTCGCTTGCCGCAAAGCCCCTGGCGGACAGCCGCGCGGAAAGACTGAGAAGGAACGCGATCAGCCTTTCCTCGGCATTGAGCACCCCAAGCGTTCTCAGCATGGCATGGTCGTGACGGACTTCGTTTGCCATGAGCCGCAAGATGTTGTTGTACAACCCGGGCAGCGCGACAGCCAGATCGCGCAACGCTGTCAGATTGATGCGGCAGAGCCGGGCGTCCTCGAGGGCCACCGCGTGAGACATATATTGCGGGGACACGAGGCTGTCGAGGCCGACCAGTTCGCCGGGAAGATGAAACCCAACGATCTGTACGCGTCCATCCTGGGTGGAAACCTGACTCTTCAATGTGCCGACACGGATTGCATAGATGGATGTCACGGGATCACCCAGCCGATAGAGCGATTCGCCCTTGTGCAGGCTGATTCGGCCATGTACGACGGAGTCCAGGCGATCGATGTCGCGGCGATTCAATCCACCCGGGAGGCAAAAGCTGGCGAAGGTACATGCAGAGCAGCGAGGCATTTTCAAGTGAGGCGATACGAGAGGGGCGCAATTTCCGTAACTTGCAGACCGTTGGCAGCGATGGCTACCCGGAAGGCGAGAGGCGGTGGCGGACACCTGGGTGGTGGCGTGTGCTTGACGCCACCCCCGGCTTTATTGCTTTGGACCCGCAGAGGAGACTCCCTCATGCGTGAGATCAGAAGGTTTGCCAGTCGTCGTGACCTGACTTGCCTTCCAGAGTGGCCAGCGCAAACTGGCTGGATGGGTTCATCACCTTGGTTTTCGCAACCTTCTTGACGATGGGCGCAACGGCTTTTGGCACGGAGGCGCGAGGCACGGTGACGGCGCCGGTACCGTTCGCGAGACGGAAGAACATCATGTCCTCCTTCATTCGCCGCGCCTGTTCCTGAAGAGACTGAGAGGCGGCCGCAGCCTCTTCGACCAACGCGGCGTTGTGCTGCGCGGCTGCGTCAATCTGGTTGATGGCGACGTGTATTTGTTCACCCCCACGGCTTCGCTTATCGGACGTGGCGGCGATCTCTCCAATAATGTCCGACATCCTGTTGATCACGCTGATGACTTCCTGCATGGATGCGCCCACGTCGCCAGCCTGGCGCGACCCTTCCTCCACGGTGGCGGAGAGCCTTTCATCCATCAACTTCAAGGCGTCAATAGCGCGACCAATCTCGTCCTGGGTATCAACGACGATAGGCTGGCCGAGCTTTCCTTTGGAGACATCGGCGGCATTATTCAATGCCTTGTCGGGCGGCTTTGTTACCCCACGCGTCAGCAAGGTGGCGATTACCAGCGACAACAGGATGCCGGCGGCCATCAGCAAAGCGGCCATCACCAGGATCGTCTTCGTCATGCCCGAGCTTTCCTTCACGGCCGCTTCCGCCTGCGCGGCGTTGTCGTTTATGGCCTTGTCGATCAACTCGTTCAGGCGGTCAGCTTGCACGGCGACGTTGGCGTCCTGATATTCCTTGGCCGCAACATAGTCTTCCGCACGAAGCAGGGCCAGCACCTTGTCGTTCTCCGGGAGGAGTTGCTTCAGTGCAGCATTGATCTGCGTGGCAAGTTCTCGTTCGCTGGGCGAGGTGATGCCGTCCGGGTAGTAGCGCGCCCAAGCATCTTCGATGGCGGCGCGTGACGCGGCGATGTCCTTCTCTGCCTGTGCGGTGGCTTGCGGCGAAGCTTCGACCTGTGCACGCCAGAGATTCATACGTATGCGCAAGGAGTGCGCCCTGACCGAAGCCACGCGAACAAGTGGTGTGGTATTGGACGCATAGAGTGCCTCGATGCGCTCACCAAGCGTGGACAGACCGTAATAGCCAAATGCGCCAACGCCGGTCAGCAGTAATGCAAACAATGCGAACCCCGCTATAAGCCTGGATTTGATGCCGATAAGAATATTCTTCATTTTATGAAAAACGAATCTTCTTTCGCTTGCATTTGTATGGAATATACCCACACCCAATGATGCGAAATAAGACCAGGAAATCCAGCGAGGTCCAAGGATGGACACTTCATTAAAGTCTTACGGATGACGGCCAACCCTCTTGAGGCGCTGATACTTGCGCAGATCAAAAATGCATTTGAATTTATTTCACACTCAATCCTATATAAACGGGATAGATGATGGTTGTAGATTATTGACTATGATCAACATTTGGGCGCGCCGTGCATCAAATAGCGCACATTAATGACATGAAACTGGCCGAAAAGCGCACAGCCATAGGGCAGACGTAAACTTGGTGTGATATGCCGCCGTCCGTTTTTGGCGGCGCTAATGAGAAATATCTGAATGCATTACGGCGCGCGTGAGCGCGGGCATTCAGCGCAAGACCGAAGTCCGATGACAGTTATGGGATTTGTTTGTTGCACCAAAATGGATCAACAATAACCATATTGGTGCAGGGTGGGGGAAAGTCGATCGCAACAACTCTCAAATGATCGGTTTTGCGATATCCGCCTCAGAAGCTCGCCGCCAGTCCGAGGGAAACGCCAGAGACATTATTGCCAAACACATATCGGACGACGGCCCGCACACGTGTCACATACACCTCGTGCGCGGTGGTATCCAGTTCCAGTCCTGCGCCCAGCGTTGTCAGGTAATTGAATCCCAATACTCCCGCCTGCGCGCCAAAGTAATGCGAATGGGAGAGTTCGAGTACGTATCTAAGCGGGCGATCAAGCGCGATCAGACCAGTCGGGGCGCGCCAGCGGGCATAGAGATTAGCGGTTTGTGAGGTAACGGACCCTTGGACCGCTGGTGCGGAACCGCCGAAGCTCTGCAAATGGATGCTGGTGTAGCGGAGCTCGATATCAATGTCGTGCTCTGGCCGGTAATGTTCCCAGTCCAGCATCAGCGCGCCACCCAGGCCGTAGGCATTCAACGTCCCACCGTTGAGGAAGTTGATGTCGCGGTCCGTCACGTGCTGGACGACCGCCGTGGCAAGCTTGAGGTCACTCGATACATTGCCCAGCGAAGCGTTGAGGATCGGGCGGATGACCAGTTCCTTGTCGTCAGTTAGCGGAAAATCCCAGCCAATACCGACCGTTCCAGCGAAGGTATTCCAGCGTGTGGGAAGCAGCCGCGATTCCGCCCCGTCTGTCGATACAAAGGTCGGATCGTAGCGGCTGTACGCGATCGAGCCTTCGAGATAGAGCGGAAACGTCTTGCTCATCGTGAAGCCGCCACCAAGCTGGGACATGACAATGCCGGGGTTGTCCGTCTGGGCGCTTTTGATCGACAGCGAACTCGATGCCAGATCCGGCACGACCGAATAACTCATCAGCGACAGCACGGCGTTGGCCTGCCGTTGCACACCAGGCCCGAAAATTTGCGCCTGGGCGTGCGCGGCGGGCACGGCTGTCGCCATTACCAGAAGCAGCGCCCCCCTGCACGCGAGGGCGCTGAACATGCCGGGTCGATGTTGCCGTTTCGTGACACGGTCCATACGTTCGTCCGAGATGTCATGCAAGGCTTGTACCTGGCGGAAGCGTACCGTTGGTCCGTTCGCTCGCGTATTGGACCAAGGTTCCATTGCGGGCAGCAAACGGGGCATCTATAAGATCACCATGTTGGCATCGGTGCCGGCGAAACCGATGCGGTGTCAGGAGGGTGCCATGACGCGTTGCAGCGTGCGACGACTCAGTTGGATCGGAGCATGGATCATAGCTTGCTTCCTAGCAAGCATTGGTAGCGCCTGGGCGCAGGAAAATAGCGCCGGCCCGGCGTCATTCAAGCCAGAGGAGCTCGAAGCGCTGGTCGCGCCGATCGCGCTTTATCCTGACTCCGTGCTGGCGCAGGCGCTGATGGCGTCGACCTATCCGCTCGAGGTGGTACAGGCGGCGCGATGGGTTAAGGCCAACCCCAACGTCAAAGGGGATGCCGCCATCAAGGCGGTCGAGAGCCAGCCGTGGGATGTCAGCGTGAAATCGTTGGTCGCGTTTCCGCAGGTGCTGGAGCCGATGAGCGACAAGCTCGACTGGACCCAGAAGCTCGGCGACGCGTTCCTGGCGCAGGAGAAGGACGTGATGGCGGCGGTACAACGGCTGCGCGCCAAGGCCCAGCAGTCCGGTAACCTGAAATCCAACGAGCAGCAAAAGGTCATCGTGGAGCCGCCAGCGCAGGCCAGCGGCGGCACGACTGGTGGGGGAGGCACCACCCAGACCATCGTGCGGATCGAGCCGGCCAATCCGGAGGTGATCTACGTCCCGTCGTACAACCCCACCGTCGTCTATGGCGGGTGGAGCTATCCGTCCTACCCGCCGTATTACTGGCCGCCGTCACCTTATTACTATCCTGGCGGCGCCCTGATGACCGGCTTCGCCTGGGGCGTTGGACTGGCCGCCGCTGGCGCGATCTTCTCGAACTGCAACTGGGGCGGTGGCGACGTCAATATCAACGTCAACAAGGCGGCGAACATCGACCGCAACTTCGACCGGACCAAGGTCCAGAACGGCAACCGCTGGCAGCACGATTCCAGCCATCGCAAGGGCGTGGCATATCGCGATAACGCTACGCGGGAGAAGTTCGGCAACAACGTGGGCGGCGCCGACAGGCGCAATGACTTCCGTGGCCGCGAAGGTGGCCGCGATGGCGCGGGAGACAGGGCAGGTGACCGGGCCGGAAATCGGCAAGGCGACCGCGCAGGGGATCGTGCGGGCGACCGCGGTGGTGACAGGGGCGGTGATCGCGGCGGTGATCGTGGCGGTAACCGCGCCAGCACGGGTGACCGCATGGGCGGCTCGGATCGTGCGGGCGTTGCTGACCGGAGCGCCGGAGGCGGGGATCGTGGCGGCGCGGGTGTCGGAGACCGGAGTGCCGGCGTTGCCGACCGAAGCGCGGGCGGCGGTAATCGAAACAGCTACGGTGGCGGCGGTCGCGACAACGCATTCCAGGGCGTTGGCGGCGGTAGCACGGCCCAGCGTGACCTGGATCGTGGCCGGGCCAGTTCCAGCCAGGCAGGATTCAGCGGTGGTCAGCGTGGTGGTGGCGGCGGCGGTGGCTTTAGCGGAGGGGGAGGACGCGGCGGTGGTGGATTCAGCGGCGGCGGCGGACGCGGGGGCGGTGGTGGTGGCCGTGGCGGCGGCGGAAGGCGTTGATATGCGACACACCAGGGTATGCAGAAGGGGACATTCATGCTCGCTTTGACCCGTATATTGCGAATGGCCATCACGGCCACCGCGGTGCCGCTCATGCTGATGCTCGGCCTGGTGCCGGCCGCGCATGCGCAAAAGTCGTTCGCCACTCCCGAGGCCGCGATGAACGCGTTTGGCGATGCGGTCACCACGAGCAACGACACCGCCATCGACACCATGTTCGGGAATCAGGCACGCCGGCTGATCCCGCCACTGGGGGCCGAGATTCGCTACAAGTTCCTGTCCGCCTGGAGCCAGTCGCACTCGATCCAGAAGCAGGACGACAACACTGCCCGCATCGCCGTCGGCAATGATGGCTGGACGATGCCCATCCCGCTGGTCAGGCGCAACGGACAGTGGCAGTTCGATACGCAAGCCGGCTTGACCGAAATCCGCTTGCGCCGGATCGGCCGTAACGAGTTGTCGACGATCCAGACCATGCTGGCGGTCTACGATGCGCAGCGCGAGTACGCGAGCACCGATCATGTGGGCGATGGAATGATGGTCTACGCCGCGCATCTGGTCAGTTCGCCTGGCAAGCGTGATGGCCTGTATTGGCCGACGTCGGCCGGCGAGCCCGAGAGCCCGCTGGGGTCAGCCTTTCTGCGCGCCGTGGGCCGCAATGCCAGTGCAGAGGGCTATAACGGATACCGATACAAGCTGCTGACGTCACAGGGGCCTGCGGCACCGGGCGGACAGTACAACTACCTCGTGAATGGCCGGTTGTTTGGCGGGTTCGCGGTACTGGCGTGGCCTGTCAAGTATGGCGAGACCGGCATCAAGAGCTTCATCGTCAATCACGAAGGGCAGGTCTACGAACGCGATCTGGGCAAGAACACGAGCGCGCGCGCCGATGGCATCCAGTCATTCGATCCAGTGCCGGGCTGGAGCAAGGTATCCGCCACTGCACCCTAGCGGGAAATTTGCAGGCGGAAGTACCGCAGACTCCGCTTCGGACTTCCAGATATCTGACTAGTGAGATAAAGCTCGCAGTAATGCGAGCTTCTTTTTTTTTTGCACCGCGAAGTTGCGATTGCTTTCCCTAAAGGCCCGAGTTAATTTTGACAGGACGCAAAGTTAGAAACCAATGAAAACGAAGTGGCCCACATCTGCCTGGGTCACCAGCACGGATTCCTGGCCGGTTCCTCTGGAACTGGCGCCGGACGTTGAGTCGGATTTTGTCGTAGTCGCTTGGGGTAAGCGCTCAGGGATGCCGTATCGAGCTGGATAGCCGCGCGGGCTTGCTATGTTCGCGTGCGGCGACACGCCGTTATTCCGTTCCCGGGACATCCCCAGCATCTTGGAGGGATGTCATGTCATTTGTTGTCCTGCCTGTCGTGCTGTCGGCTCTGGCGTCCCTGGTTGCAGTGGCGAAACTCTCGCGTGTCCGCGCTCGGGCCAATGCCCGCAGTGGCCGTCATTTGCGGCAATGCAGCAAGTCTCATTCACTCCACCGCTGAAGGACAACAGCAATGCGATGGCTGTCCTTCCTGTTGGTAGGCATCTCCAGCGGCGTGGCGTTCGCCGCCGCGATCGTTCCCAGCTTCGGGCGTCGCAGGTCGCATTCCGGCGGGACAACGGAATCAGTGCAATCCAGCAACCATGCAAGGGAGATCGCCCATCTGTCGCCCGCACCCGGCATGAACGAACTAGCCGGCTCGATCGCGCATGAATTGAACCAGCCGCTGACGGCTATCACCAGCAATGCTCAGGCGGCCAGGGAGTATCTGGCATCGGGGCCATGCGACCCCGCCGAGGTGCGCGAGATCCTGGACGATATCGTCGCCGATGCGTCTCGCGCGAGCGAGATCGTCAGGCGGGTGAGGGCATTGATCCTGGGCGAAGCCCCTTCGGCGATCCACTTCAATGTCGGCGAGGTCGTCGATCAGGCGATTGCCCTCGTCGATGCCAATGCGCGGGCACGTAGCGTTCTGGTGTCGCGCGAAGTTGCCGATTCGCTTCCCCGCGCCGTTGGCGACCCGATGGAAATCCAGCTGGTGCTGCTCAATCTGCTGAGCAACGCCCTCGATGCAGTGGAATCCGTGCGCCCGCACGGCGAGCGCTCAGCGTCGATCCTGGCGCAGGAACGCAATGGAATGGTCGTCGTTTCGGTGCGCGACAACGGTTGCGGCGTCGAACCGGGGCAGCTCGAGCGTATCTTCCAGCCGTTCTATTCGTCGAAGCACAAGGGCATGGGGTTGGGGCTGTCTTTCAGCCGCGCCCTGGTGGAGCGCAATGGCGGACGCCTGTCTGCGATCCGCAACAGCAACACGGGTATGACTTTTGAACTATCGCTGCGCACGGAAGACGCGGCGCAGGACCTGCGCGGGTCGGTATTGCCACTCGCACCGCGCGGCATCCATCCGCTCCATCACGGAGGAAAGAACGATGAACGCAATGCAGCCAACGGTATGTATCGTCGATGACGACGACAGTGTGCGGCGTGCCCTGGCACGCGTCCTTGGCGCCCATCGGTATCACACCAGTTGCTTCGATTCCGCCAAGCGCTTTCTGGATAACGTCGAACTGGAGAATTCGCCGATCTGTGCCGTGGTCGACCTGCAGATGCCTGACATGGACGGCATCGCCTTGCAGCAGACGCTGAGCCAGCGAGTTCCCGTCGTCATCCTCACCGGACATGCCGACGTGTCCAAGGCGGTACAGGCCATGCAGGCGGGCGCGATAGATTTTCTCGAGAAGCCGGTGCAGGACGGGCTGCTTCTGGCTGCGGTCGAACGGGCGTGTGAACGCGCGCGGGAACAGTTCGCGCGCAAGGCCGAACTCCGCGTGCTGCGGCAGAAGATCGAGCGGCTGACGCCCAGAGAGCGTGAAGTCCTCGGCTGGATCGTGTCGGGCCTGCGCAACAAGCAGGTGGCCAGCGAACTCGGGACCGTGGAAAAGACCATCAAGGTGCATCGCGCGCACGTGATGCAAAAGCTCGAAGTCGACTCGCTTCCAGCCCTGGTCCGCATTGCCGACAAGATGGGCATGGGGATCGTCGCGCGCACCTGACCCTGCGCTGGCTCCCCCGTTTGGACCATCGTCCAATATCGCCGGACGCCGGTGTCTCGTAGCCTTGGGGAAGGCAACTTCTTCCCCGCGGTCTACGCGGTCGACGTTAACCTGGCGCGGATATGGGGTCTTCAGGACAATTTGCGGTGGTTATCGACGATGACGAGTCCGTTGCGCGCGCCATCTCGCGATTGCTGCGCGCCGCCGGCATCGCTGTCGATACCTTCACAAGCGGCACGGTATTCCTGGACCAGATCCTGTCACAGCCGGCGTATCGGCCTGCGTGCGTGATCCTCGACGTCAGCATGCCCCATCTCGACGGCCTTGAAGTGCAGCGCCGTCTCGGCGGATTGTCATTGCCGATCATTTTCATTACCGCCCACGACGTGCCCGAGGCCCGCAACAAGGCGCTCTCCGCCGGCGCAATCGGATACCTGCGCAAACCTTTCAATACGCAACAGCTCATCGAACTGGTGCGGGGTGTGATGACGGCTTGAGTTATCTGACGTGACGGTATTTGGTCCTTGGTCCAATTGCGATTTAGACTCAAAGCGGCACACTCTCAACAATACGGGGCCGACATGCGTCCGCCGCGCGTGGCATTGGCGCCGTGACAAGGATCGAACATGGCACTTCTAATGATTTCCAACCTCAACCCGGATACCACCGAGGACCAGGTGAAAGAGTTCCTCGGTCGTTACGGGTTTCCGGCGTACGACGAATTCGAACTCCAGGAAGGAGACGGTACGCGCCCGGCGGTCACACTGACATTCCATGCCGTGGACGAAGCCGCGTTGCAGCATTTCGTCCCGCGCATCCATGACGTGTTCTGGAATGGCCACCGGATCAATGCGCTGGTGTTGCGAGAACGCTTCAACTGACCACGCAGGCAACACATCAACCACGCAGACGGCGAGGACGCGCCAGCAAGCAGGCGGGCGCGTAGCGGAGGAGCAAGCAATGGCGAGTGGACTGGAGTCCAAGGGCAGGCAGTATGCGTTCATGTTCCTCACCGCACTGGCAGTAGCGGGATGCGGAAAGCAGGAGGCGAAGGGGCCGGCCGCGCCGCCCGTGACCGAGGTTGGGGTCGTCAAGGTCGACCTCCACGACGTACCCGTCGCGTTCGAGTTCGTCGGGCAGACCGAGAGCTCGCAGCAGGTTGAAATCCGGGCGCGGGTCAACGGTTTCCTGGAGCAACGGCTCTATACCGAAGGCACGATGGTCAAGGCGGGGCAGGTGCTGTTCCGCATGGACCAGAAGCCATTCAAGGCCGCGCTGGACGCGGCCATGGCCGAACTGGCGCAGCAACAGGCGCGCCTCACCACCGCGCGCCAGAACCTTGCCCGCGTGCGCCCGCTGGCGGCCAAGAATGCGTTGAGCCAGAAGGATCTCGACGATTCCGTTGGGCAGGAGCAGGGCGCCGCCGCCGCGGTGGAGCAGGCCAAGGCCAACGTGACAAACGCCCGTCTGAATCTGGACTACACGACGATCACCGCGCCGGTCTCCGGGTTATCCAGCTACGCCAAGAAGCAGGTCGGTTCGTATATCGACGCGAGCAACAGCTTGCTGACTTATGTCGCCAAGCTCGACCCGATCTGGGTCAATTTCAGTTTGTCGGAGAACGAGGTCCTCCAGTACCAGTCCCAGCAAGCCTCCGGGCAGTTGAAGATGCCGCCGCGCGGCTCGATGGAGGTGGAGATCGTCTTGGCGGATGGCGCGACCTATGGCAAGCGTGGCCACATCACGTTTGCCGATGCATCGTTCAGCTCCGAGACTGGCACCTATCTGCTGCGCGCGGAATTCCCGAATACCGAAGGCGCGCTGCGTCCGGGGCAATTCGTGCGCGTTCGCGTGCTTGGCGCGGAGCGCACGCGCGCGATCACGGTGCCGCAGGCGGCCGTGGTGCAAGGGCAACGTGGACAGTTTGTCTGGACCGTCGGCAAGGACAACAAGGCAGAGACCAGAGTGGTGGATGTCGGTGAATGGGCGCAGGGCAACTGGATTATCCGCTCCGGCCTGCGCGAAGGCGATACCGTGGTGGTCGATGGCACGGTCCGCCTCGCCCCCGGCGCGCCCCTCAAGCCAGTGGCCGCGCCTCCCCAGCCCGTGTCCACCGAACGGCCGCCTGGCCCCCCGGGCGCCGCGCCCACGCCAGCCTCGGCCCCAACCGCCGCCCCTGAGAAGGGGGCGACGTCATGAAGCTTTCACACTTCTTCATCGACCGTCCGATCTTCGCATCGGTCCTGTCGATCATCATCGTCGTTGGCGGTCTGGTTGCCATGGTCAACCTGCCGATCGCGCAGTTCCCGGACATCACACCCCCGACCATCACCGTTACCACGACCTATCCGGGCGCCAGCTCGGACGTGGTGGCACAGAACGTCGCGGCCCCGATCGAGCAGCAGGTCAACGGCGCGGACAACATGCTGTATATGTCGTCCACCAGTTCGTCCACCGGCAACATGACGCTGACCGTGTACTTCGAGATCGGCACGGACCCGTCACTGGCACAGGTGGACGTGCAGAACCGCGTGAACCTGGCACTGCCGACGTTGCCTGACGCGGTGACCAAACAGGGCGTGAGCGTGCAGAAGCGTTCATCGGCCTTCATGATGGTGATCGCGGTTTATTCACCGGATAACAGCTATCCGCAGACCTTCGTCGATAACTTCACCAACATCTACATTCTCGATGCGCTCAAGCGCATTCCAGGTGCCAACCAGGCGTCGATCTTCGGCACGCCCGACTACGCCATGCGCATCTGGCTGAAGCCGGACCGGATGGCCCAGCTAGGCATCACCGTCGAGGACATCAAGAACGCGGTGGCCAACCAGAACGAGCAGTTCTCCGCTGGCCGAATAGGACAGTCACCCACCGACGGGCCGGTCACACTGACCTTCCCGGTGACGACGAAGGGGCGGATGACCGAGCCGGCCGAGTTCGAGAACATCATCCTGCGCGCCGCCTCGGGTGACGCGGCGCTGGTGCGTCTCAAGGACGTCGGCCGTGCCGAACTGGGCTCGAAGGATTATTCGTTGCGCAGCCGCTACAAGGGCAAGACCGCCACGCTGCTGGCGGTCTATCAGCAGCCGGGCGCCAACGCGCTGGCCGTGGCCGAGCAGGTCCGAAAAACGCTGGAGGAAGTGAAGAAGAGCTTCCCGCCGGGCATGGAGTATGAAGTCGCGCTGGATACCACCGAGTTTGTGCATGAGTCGATCAACGAGGTGGTGCATACGTTGCGCGACGCGGTGATCCTGGTGATCCTGGTCGTGTTCCTGTTCCTGCAGAGCTTCCGCGCCACGCTGGTCCCGATTCTGGCCGTGCCGGTGTCGATCATCGGCACGTTCATGGCCATGTCGGCGTTCGGCTTCTCGGTCAACATGCTGACGTTATTCGGGATGGTGCTGGCCATCGGCATTGTGGTGGACGACGCGATCGTCGTGATCGAGAACGTTGAACGAAACATGGTCGAGTTCAAGATGCCGCCGAAGGAGGCGGCCAAGCACGCCATGGACGAGGTGGGCGGCCCGGTGATCGCGATCGTGCTGGTGCTGCTGGCCGTGTTCATCCCGGTGGCGTTCCTGTCCGGCATCACGGGCCAGTTGTACAAGCAGTTCGCCATTACGCTGGCGGTGTCGGTGCTGCTGTCCGGTGTCGTCGCGCTGACCTTGTCGCCGGCACTGGCGGCCATCCTGCTTAAACCGGGCTCCCACGAGAAGAATCGCTTCTTCCGCTGGTTCAACCGCAGTTTCGATCGGCTCGTGGAAGGGTACGGCAGGTCGATCCAGCTCATCATCCGGCGCTCGGTGATATCGCTGGCAATCGTGGCCGCGCTGATTGCAGTCAGCGTGCTGATGTTCATGCGCATCCCGTCGTCGTTCCTGCCGGTGGAAGACCAGGGTTATCTGCTGGGCGCGGTGATCATGCCCGATGCGGCCAGCCTGGACCGCACGTCCGCGTTGTCCTCGCGCGCCGCGGACTGGTTCTCCAAGCAGCCGGGCGTCAAGGCGGTGGCGGTACCAGACGGCTACAGCCTGATCGACTCGCAGAACAAGTCCAATGCCGGCACGCTGTTTGTCACCCTGAAGGGCTTTGGCGAGCGCGGCAAGGGCGAAAGCGCGGCGGACCTGATCGCGAAGGCTAACAAGGAGTTCTCCACCTACCGCGAGGGGGTCGTGGTGCCGGTCAATCCGCCATCGATCCCGGGCCTGGGTACGACCGGCGGCTTCGAGTTCTGGCTGCAAAGCACCGGGGATGGCACGTATCCGCAACTCGAGGAACGCGTCAGGGCGTTTATCGCCAAGGCACATCAGCGGCCCGAACTGCGCGGCGTGACCAGCACGATCAATACGCGCTCCAGACAGTTGCTGGTGGACCTCGACCGTGAGCGCGCGGAAACACAGGGCGTGGCGGTGGAGTCGGTCTACTCGGCCTTGCAGACGATGTTCGGCTCGCTCTACGTCAGCCAGTTCCCGAAGAACAGTCGCCTGTTCCAGGTGATCCTGCAGGCGGAGCCCAAGTACCGTTCGCGGCCCGACGACCTCGACAATGTCTACGTGCGCAATGCCAAGGGAGACATGGTCCCGATCAAGGCCGTGACGAATTCTCGCTGGGTCTCTGGCGCGGATCTGGTCACGCGGTTCAACAACTTCCCCGCAGCGAAGATTACTGGTGACGCCGCACCGGGCTATAGCTCCGGGCAGGCGCTGGCAGCAATGGAAGAGGTAGCCCACGAAGTCCTTGGCGAAGGCTACAGCTTTGCGTGGAGCGGACAGGCGTACGAAGAGAAGAAGGCAGGGTCCACCGCCGCGCTGGTTTTCGCCTTCGCATTGCTGATGGTGTTCCTGATCCTGGCCGCGCAGTACGAGAAATGGTCGTTGCCGCTGGGCGTGCTGCTGGCGGTGCCATTCGCGTTGTTTGGCGCGCTAATGGGCATCTTGCTGCGGGGTATGGAAAACGACGTGTACTTCCAGATCGGGTTGACCGTGCTGATCGCGCTGGCGGCCAAGAATGCCATCCTGATCTTCGAGTTCGCCGTGGAAATGCAAGAGAAGGAAGGGCTGAGCCCGTTTGAGGCCGCGGTCAAGGCAGCCAAGATGCGTCTGCGTCCGATCATCATGACTTCGCTGGCCTTCATCCTGGGTTGCGTGCCGCTGGCCATCGCCAGCGGGGCATCCGCTGCCAGCCGCCAGTCGCTCGGTACCGGCGTGATTGGCGGGATGCTTGGCGCGACCGTCATCGCCATCTTCTTCATCCCGATGTTCTTCTGGGGCCTGGAGCAGCGCAGCGAGAAGAGGAAGGGCAAGCAGCCGGCTTCAGGGGCTGGGACCGGGCCAGGGGCGGGGCCGGCGAGTGACACCGAGGCTACTCCGGGAGGCACGTCATGAAGCGCCGCACGGTGTCCCGATTGATGCTTCTCGCCACGCTGGCCGCCGCCGGGTGCGCGGTCGGGCCGGACTACGTTCGTCCGCCTGTCGATGTTCCGCAGGCCTACCGCTTCGCGGACGAAGGTATCAGCGTGCCGCAGACACCGGCCACGTATTGGTGGTCGCAGATGAACGATCCGGTGCTGGACGGGCTGATTGCCACAGCGCGGGCCAACAACAAGGACTTGCTGATTGCCGCGGCACGGGTCGAGGAGTACTACGGCCGTGTCATGACCACCCGGTCTGGCCTGTTCCCTCAGGTGGGAATCGAGGCTGGCGGTGGGCGCCAGCGCATCAGCACCACCAATGGCACGGCGCTGCCGATCAACAACCCGTTCAACCAGACGCACGTCGCCGCCACCGCATCCTGGGAAATCGACCTGTTTGGCCGGATACGCCGCCTGACCGAGGCGGCCAAGGCTGACTGGCAGGCCAGCGAACTGGCGCGTCGGAGCACGGAAATCTCGGTGGTCGCCGCGACTGCCAGCGCCTATATCACGCTGCGGGATCTCGATAACCGCCTGCGTATCTCGCAAGAAACCCTGGAAAGCCGTCGGGGCGCACTTGAGTTGTTCCGGGAGCGCTTCCAGGGCGGCGTGGTCTCCGAGGTCGAGTTCGCGCAAGCGCGGTCGGAATACGCATCGGCACTGACCTCGGTCGAGCAGTTCCGCCAGCAAGTCGCGCTGCAGGAGGATCTGCTGGCCGGTCTGCTGGGCGAGAATCCGCGTGAAATTCCGCGCGGCAAGTCGATCTCCGAGTTGACCTTGCCGGGCGTGCCGGTCGGCCTGCCGTCGACGTTACTGGAGCAGCGGCCGGACGTGCTCCTGGCCGAGCAGAATCTCGTGGCGGCCAATGCCCGTATCGGCGCCGCGCGTGCCGAATACTTCCCGACGATTTCGCTGACCGGCGCGTTCGGCGCTGCCAGCACGGCACTGTCTGGGCTGTGGACCGGTCCGGCACGGGCCTGGTCGTTCGCCGGGCTCATCAGTATGCCGATCTTCACCGGTGGCGCGATCGCCGGCGACGTCAAGCAGGCGGAGGCGATTCAGACGCAGTCGCTGCAGGCCTACCAGCAATCCATCCAGACAGCGTTCCGGGAAGTGGCGGATGCGCTGGTCAGCGTGCAGCGTACGCGCGATCAGCTCAATGCCAAGACCGACCAGGTCGATGCGCTGGGCCGTTACGCTTCGCTGGCACGAGATCGCTACGAAGGCGGCTATACGAGCTATCTTGAAGTGCTGGATTCCGAGCGCGCGCTGTTCGCCGCGCAACTCGACCAGTCCACCCTCATTGGTTCGGAGTTTGGCCAACTTGTCCAGCTCTACAAGGCGCTGGGTGGTGGCTGGCCCGTGGAGTCGGAAGCAGCACAGGCGCCTCAGGCAAGCCTGAGTCAACCGGAAACCCGTAACAAGGAGTGATTTCATGTCGAGGTCGATCATCAGGCCGGTCTTGTTGCTGGCCACGGCGGGCATCGCCCTTGGCGCGATGGCTCAGTCCAAGCCGATTGCGTATCCCGCCAAGGGACAGAGCGCCGCCCAGCAGCAACAGGACGACGGTTATTGCTATTCCTGGGCCAAATCGAATACGGGCATAGACCCGGCCGCCGTGTCCTCGGCGCCGCCGCCGCCCAGTGGCCCGGCAGTCGGCGGTGGCGAGCGTGTTGGCGGTGCCGCGCGTGGCGCCGCCGGCGGTGCGGTAATCGGCGCGATCACCGGCGATGCCGGCAAGGGTGCCGCCGTTGGCGCCGCAGCCGGCACGATGGTCGGTGGCTCGCGCGCCCGGCAGAACCAGCGCAACGCGCAAGCGAACGCCCAGGCCAACACCCAGGGCGCCATGTCCACGTACTACCGTGCTTATTCCGCGTGCATGGAAGGCCGTGGTTATTCGATCAAGTGAGTGAAGTAGGTCCCGGAGCGCTTTGCCAAAAGGAGTGCATATGCTCAAGAAAGTACTGATTCCCGTCGCGATTCTGCTTTCGGTGCCGGCCATTGGCTGGGCGCAGACCGACGTCAAGACTGATGTCACACGTGCCGACGGCTCGGTTACCGCCTCCGGCTCCGCAACGGCCGTTGCGACGATCACAGCCATCGACGCCGCAAATCGCAAGATCACGCTCAAAGGCGCGGGCGGCAAGGTCACCGACATGACCGTTGGCGACGAGGCTCGCAACTTTGATCAGCTACGGGTCGGCGACAAGGTCACCGTACAGTACAACGAGGCACTGACCGTTAGCCTCAAGAAGGGCAGCGGACCGCTCTCCATGCAGGAAAAGCCGATCGAACAACGCGCCGAGGCCGGCGCCAAGCCTGGCGGCACGGTTGGCCGTGAGGTGACGGTGGTCGCCCAGGTCGTCGCGGTCAACAAGGACGCAAAGACTGTCTCGGTCAAGGGACCGAAGGGCCATGTCGTCGACCTGATTGTCGAGGACCCGGACCAGTTGAAGAACATCAAGAAGGGGGACCGCGTGCAGGCTGTCTACACCGAGGCTGTCGCGGTTTCGGTAACCCCAGGTGCAGGCAAGTAACCACCGAATGCCGGGCACCCGAACGGAACTGTCGTCATGAAGCACATTGCAGCATTGCGTTGTCTGGGGGCGGCCGTGCTGATTGCCAGCGCGCTGCCCGCCCACGCGTACTTTGACAACTATCTGAGCAGCACAATCGTTGGCACGCTCGCCAAGCAGCAGATGGCGACCTTGCGCGGCGTCTTCAACAAGACGCTGTCGGAGTCCGAGGATGGTGCCACCGTGCCGTTCAGTCTCCCTGCCGAGGGGCGGTCCAAGGCCACGGAGGGCACATTCACGCCCGTGACCACGCGCACCGAGAACGCCAAGCGCTGCCGCAAGATCCGCAGCGAACTGCGCCAGAATGGCAGGTCGGAACGCTGGGAAGGGTGGTACTGCCAGGAGGCGGATGGCAACTGGAAAAAGACGCTACTGAAAGATTGAAGGATTGAAGATCCGATGCCGCAAACTTCAGGGGCCGCAATAACGCGGCCCCTGAAGATGCAGTTTGCGCCCGGAACTCAGAATTTCTCCGGGATGTACCGATAGGGGTAGTCGGGCTCCTTGTAGGAGCCGCGCTTCTGCCGGTCCGGGAGCGTAACCTTCTTGCGCGGGATTGGCTCGTAGGGAACCGAAGCAAGCAGATGGCTGATGATGTTGAGCCGGGCGCGTCGCTTGCAATCCGATCGTACGACATTCCACGGCGCGAAGTCGGTATCCGAGGCCTCGAACATCGCGTCCCGCGCACGCGAGTAGTCATACCAGCGGCTGTATGACTTCAGGTCCATGTCCGTCAACTTCCACGTCTTGCGGCCATCCAGAATGCGCTGCTCAAGGCGGCGTGTCTGTTCTTCGGGGCTGACTTCGAGCCAGTACTTGATGAGCTGGATGTTCGAGCCGACGATGGCGCGTTCCACCAGCGGCACGGCGCGCAGGAACAACTCCACCTGTTCCTCGTCGCAGAATTTCATCACGCGTTCGACACCGGCGCGGTTGTACCAGCTACGGTCGAAGATCACGATTTCGCCGGCTGCGGGAAGATGCGGGATGTACCGTTGCACGTACATCTGGCTCTTTTCGCGATCAGTGGGAGCGGGCAGGGCGATCACCCGAAAGACGCGGGGGCTGACCCGCTCGGTGATGGCCTTGATGACGCCGCCCTTGCCGGCGCCGTCACGCCCTTCGAAGATGACGCATACCTTGGCACCAGTAGCCTTGACCCAGTCCTGCAGGTGCACTAGTTCGACGTGCAGCGAGCGCAGCGCCTTCTCGTACGTCTTCGAGTCAAGGTCTTGCTGCATTGCAGAATCCTCGTCAGTACGGCGCGAGTCCTTTACCATAAGTGTTTCTCCCGGCGCTTGCAGCAGGCCCCATTGCCTCAAGTATCAATCTCGGATACGGGCATGACCTTGGCAAGGGACTTTGGTCCAATGCTTGGCTCAAGCATGGCTTGGCCCAAGGACCAATTGCTTTGCGCACGGGCTTGGCTGACTCTTTCATTGGGAGCGTACTCAACCATGTTCAAGACTGGATACTGGCTGATCATTATCGGTTTCTGGGCGGCTCTCGCAGGGGTATTCCTGTGCGACCCGGTGGGCGGGCTGCCAGAGAATGTCAACCTGTTCAGTTTCGCCCTGCGTGGTCTCGAGATTCACTTGTTCAAGCTGTCAGAAGCGCCGCAGCACTACCTCATCACGGTTCTCGCGAGGGACTGGTTGATCGGCTGCTTCGTGACCATGTTCGTCGGCGCTGTCCTGCTTGCCCTTGGCTGGAGGCGCAGGCGCCAGAGCCGGCTCGTGTGAGAGGTGGCGCGGCAAAGGCGCGCGCCAGAGGTTCACAAGGAGGCCGCCGATGCTGCAAACACGTCTTTCGATCCCTACGATCTCTCGTACGCTGATCGACGTATATATCCGCTTCGGCCTGATCTTGTTGCTGGCGATATCTTGCTTCGAGATCTTCAAGCCGTTCATCAGCCTGATGGCGTGGTCAGTGATCCTGGCGATCACGCTTTATCCGCTGCAGACGTACCTGCGGGGCAAGATCTTTGATGGAGAGGGCCGCACGGCCACCCTGATCGTCTTCCTGGTCATCTGCATCATTCTCGTGCCCTCGTGCCTGCTCGGCATTGCATTGATCGACTCGGTCGAACACGCATTGGAGATCGCGCGCAGCGGCAACATCCGGATTCCGCCACCGTCCGAATCGGTAGCGGCCTGGCCGTTTGTGGGCAAGCAACTCTACGGCTTCTGGCACCTGGCCTCCACCGACTTCGCCTCGCTGGCTGAAAAGCTGGCGCCACAGATCAAGGTGGTGGCGCTGGCCTTGCTCGGCACAGCGCGTGGCGTGGGCGTCGGGCTGCTGATCTTCGTGGCGGCGCTCATGATCGCGGGCATCTTCATGGCCTACGGCGAACTCGGCACGCGCAGCGCGATTCAGATTGCCTCCCGCATCTCCGGGCCAGAGCGCGGCCCCCGCCTTACCGTGCTGTGCACGGCCACCGTGCGCGCGGTCGCGCAGGGTGTGGTGGGCATTGCATTCATCCAGATGCTGCTGATCGGTGTCGCCTTCGTTATGAAGGGTGTGCCGGGGGCAGGGCTGCTGGCGCTGGCGGTGCTGCTGCTCGGCATCATGCAGTTGCCGGCCACGCTGATCACCATTCCCGTGATCATCTTCGTGATCGCGACCGAGGGCGTCAGCGGCATGAACATCGTCTTCGCCGTCTACGTGTTCATCGCCGGCCTGGCGGATAACGTGCTCAAGCCGATGCTGCTGGGCCGTGGTGTGGATGTGCCGATGCCGGTGGTGTTGATCGGCGCGCTTGGCGGCATGGTCAGCGGAGGCGTAATCGGGCTCTTCGTCGGCCCCGTGGTGCTCGCGGTTGGATACCAATTGTTCTGGCAGTGGGTGGAAGACACCCAGCAGCAAGCCATCGAAGGCGGCGAGGCCGTGGCGAGTGGTGAGGCCGTGGAGGGTGGCCAGGCGTCGGGACGTACCGAAAGCGGTCCGGCTGCCGGATAGCGATGTTGCCCCAGGGCCGCGTGTTCCGTTGCTGGATGCTGGCCGCGACGATGCTCGCCGGCTGCGCGCGCGTTGGCCCGGATTTCCAGCCGCAGCACGAGACGTGGAGCGGCCAATGGACCAGCGAGGCGATCGGGCAGGCCAGCGAGGCGGGTGACCAACCGGATATGCGCCAATGGTGGCAGGTCTTCAACGACCCGGTGCTCGAACACCTGATCACCGAGGCCGATGCCAATGACGCCGGGGTTCGGATTGCCGGCCTGCGGGTCATGGAAGCCCGGGCGCAACTTGGCATGGCGCTGGCTGGCCGGTATCCCCAGATGCAGCAGGCGGGCGCGGATGCCATGTACGTTCACAGCCGCCAATCCGGGCCAACTGCGCAAACCGCTCGCGTCTGGGAGTACAGCGCGGGTGTCGATGTCGGCTGGGAACTCGACTTCTGGGGGAAATTCGCCCGGGCGATCGAGTCCGCCGATGCCGCGTACTTCGCGGCCCAGGCGAATCACGAGAACGTACTGGTACTGCTTCACGCACAACTCGCGCAGACCTATTACGCATTGCGCACCGCGGAAGCCCGCGTGCGGATAGCGCGGGAGAACGCCCGACTGCAGAAGCGCAGCTATGAGATCACCGAGCGATTGTTCAAGGCCGGCGAAAGCGACGAACTGGACCTGCAACAAGCCAAGACGCAGTACTTCGGCACATTGAGCAGCATTCCCGAACTGGAGCGGCAGATTGCGCTCTCGCGCAACGCCGTGGCGATCCTGCTGGGGAGGCCACCCGGCCCGATTCCCGAGTTGGGCGAGGCATCGGGCAAGGAGGGCGTGTTGCCCCGGATCGATAGGGCGATTCTGCAAGACGTGCCCGCCAACCTGTTGCTGCGCCGACCGGACATCCGGGCCGCCGAGTTCCAGATCGCGGCGCAGTCGGCCCAGATCGGCGTGGCGAAGGCGGACCTGTATCCATCGGTGACGCTCGTCGGCAGCATCGGCTGGTCCGCGACTTCGCTGCCCGGGACGCAGAACGGCCTGCTGCTGGTGGGCGGCCCCAGCCTTCGCTGGAACATCTTCGACTATGGCCGGATCCACAACAACGTGCGCGTGCAGGATGCCCGGCTCCAGCAACTGATCCTCACCTACCAGAACGACGTGCGCGTGGCGGCGCGCGAGGCCGACGATGCGGCCAGCGGCCTGCTCAAGGCACTCGAACGCGAAGAAATCCTGCGTGAGGCCGCGTATTCTGCGGAACGCTCGCTGACGCTGGCCAACACCCTGTTCAAGGAGGGGTACTCCGACTTCCAGCGCGTGCTCGATGCCCAGCGGGCGTTGTTCGCCCAGCAGGATGCCTATCTGGTCAATCGCAGCAACGCCGTTGGCTACCTGATCGACCTTTACAAGGCCCTTGGCGGTGGCTGGTACAGCGAGCAGCCGTTGGTCGACCCAGCCACCCGCGACCAGATGCGGCAGCGTACCGATTGGGGAGACCTGCTGGACGAGCCGCCGCGCACGCCTCCGACATCCAATAACACCACGGCCAAAGCCACCGGGAGCCAACGCCAATGAGTGACGCCAGTGATGCGAATGCGCCAGCCACGCCGCCTGCCTCGCCAGGCCCGGCGGCATCCGGAGACGCGTCGGGAAAAGGGGTGCGGTGGGTCGTCATCGCGATCGTGCTCAGTCTGGTCTGGTATCTGCTGGCCGACCGCTTCACGCCTTATACCCAGCAGGCGCGTGTGCAGGCGTTCGTGATTCCAGTGGCTTCAGAAGTGTCTGGCCGCGTCACCCAGGTGCCGGTTCACAACAACCAGAATGTGGAGGTCGGCACCGTGCTGTTCGAGGTCGACCCACAGCAGTACCGGATCGCGCTGGACCGCGCCCGCGCCGATTTCGAATCCACGCGCCGGCAGATCGGCGCTAACACGGCGGGCATCGATTCCGCGCGCGAATCGCTGCGAGCGGCGCAGGCCAACGAGCTCAAGGCGCGACAGGACAGCGAGCGGCTTGAGCGTCTGTATCGGGAAGACCCCGGCACGGTTTCCGTGCGGCGGCTGGAGGTGGCGCGCGCCACGCACACGCAGGCCGTCAGCCAGGTCGGCGCGGCCCGCGCCGAGGTCGAACGGGCCAAGGAGCAGCAGGGCGGCAGCGAAGAGAACAACGCCAAGCTGCGCAGCGCCGCTGCGGCGGTTGAAAAGGCGGAGCTCGATCTGTCCAATGCCAAGATCCGGGCGCGTACCGGCGGGCTGGTCACCGACCTGCAAACGGAAGTCGGCCGTTTTGCCGGCGCCGGCAGCCCGGTCATGACGCTGATCGCGATCCAGGATATCTGGATTACCGCCGACCTCACCGAAAACAACCTGGGCCACGTAGAGCCGGGCACGCCCGTGGCCATCGTACTCGACGCGCTGCCGGGCAAGGTGCTCGAAGGCAAGGTGCGCAGCATTGGCTACGGCGTGAGCACCGGCCAGAGCCCGCCACCAGGCAGCCTGCCGACGGTGCAGAACAGCCGCGACTGGCTGCGGCCCGCGCAACGCTTTCCGGTGATCGTCGATATCGATCCGGGGCAACTCTCTTCGCTGCGCGGCGTGCGCGTGGGCGGCCAGGCCGAAGTGATGGCGTTCCCGACCTCAGGCAACCCGCTCAATCCGTTGGGCCGGCTGTACATCCGCTTGATGAGCTGGCTGTCCTATGTCTACTGACGCAGGCGCATCGGCCGCCGCCAATGCCGCAACCGCGGCGCGGTCCCGGCGCGCGTTGCGCCTGGCTGTCGGCACCGCGCTCTGTCTGGCGACCAGCTTCGGTTTCCAATGGGCGATTCCGATGGTTGCGCCCGTGCTGGCCGTGTTCCTGTTCGCCACGGTAGGGCGCCCGCTGCCCGCCAAGGCGGGGCTGGCGCTGGCGCTGCTTGTCATTGCGACCACTGGAACCGGACTGCTGCTGATCCCGTTCCTGCGGCACGCGCCGCTGAGTGGGGTGCTGATGACCGCGCTCGGCCTGTTCCTGGCCTTCCGTTACGGCCTGCGCGGCGGCAACGGGCTCGTGTCGACGTTCCTTGTGGCAGGCATTGCGCTGATCTCGGTGGCCGGCACCGCCGACATGGGACTCGCTCTCAGCGTGATTGGCGCGCTGGCCCGGGGGCTGCTGCTCGGCGTGGTGATGTTGGCGGTCTGCCATTGGCTGATTCCGGAGCCTGGCACGGCCACGCCCGCGGCCAAACCACCCGCGCCGGTTGCCAGCGACGCGGACTGGATGGCGTGGCGCGCGACGCTGGTCGTCATGCCGGCCTTCCTGCTGGCCATGGCCGATCCGGCCGGCTACCTGCCCATCGTCATGAAGGCCGTCAGCCTGGGCCGGCAAAGCTGCACGACGGCGCGTAGCGCCGCGACCGAACTGCTCGGGTCCACGCTGCTTGGCGGGCTACTTGCGATCTTGTTCTGGTTCGCGCTTGGCCTGTCCGTCAATCTGTGGATGTTCTTTCTCTGGACGATCCTGTTCGCGCTGGTGGTTGCCCGCCGGCTCTTCGCGATCCGACCGACACGCGCCACCCCGGGATTCTGGCTCAACAGCCTGGTGACGATGATCATCCTGCTTGGACAGTCGGTGGAAGACAGCGCGGCAGGCAAGGATGTCTACCATGCGTTCGCCGTCCGCATGGGACTGTTCATCGGCGTGTCGCTCTATGGCGTATTCATGCTGCGATGGCTCGACCATCGGCGGCAGCGAACCGTGTCCACGGCATCGACAACGATCTAAGAAACTGAGGAGGCCCATGCGCGTACACCTGCTGGTCGCCGCACCCGTGATGCTGTTGTGCCTGATCCTGCAAGGCGTGGTGGTGGCGATCTGCCTGCGCCGCTATGCGCGCTATCGCAAACGCTGGGAAGGGCGCGAGGCGCTATGGATGGAGATCGCGCTGCTGATGGCGGTGATGCTGCTGACGCTGGTCTGCAACATCGTGCAGATCGCGATCTGGGCCGTGCTGTTCCTGATGCTGGGCGAGTTCCAGAGCTTCGTGCCAGCGCTGTATCACTCCAGCGTCAACTTCGCCACGCTCGGCTATGGCGATATCGTCATGTCCGAGCGCTGGCGCATGCTGGGGCCAATCGAGGCAGCCAACGGCATCCTGATGTTCGGCATGTCGACGTCACTGATGACGGCTGCCGTGCTCGATGTCATCAAGAGCAACATGGCCAGGCTGATGGATCAGGCGAAGCCCTGAGCCCTTACGTGCAGTTCGCGCGATAGGTATCTTCCAGCGCATCTCGCGACTTGTCCCGTTCGATCTTGGGCACCGCGCGACCCTGTGCATTCTGCGTGGCCATGCCTGGAGAGGTGTAGCTGTTGGGCCCATGCGCGCCAGCGGCGAACTGGTTCTTGAGCTCCTCGCACTTCGCCCGGCGGGCTTCCTCGGGGCTGACGCTGCTCGCCGAAGGCGGACGATAGGGGTTCGCTCCCTCCTGTACGGCATCGGAGATGGCCGCCGCGGCATTGCCCTGGGCGGGCGATGTGGACTGAGCCAGCGCAACGGCAGGCAGGCCAAGGGTGAGGGCAACGGTCAGCAGCACTGCATTAGGCATTTCCATGGTAGCTCCGATGTGGCGACGCACGCTCAGACTAGGCGAATTCGATGGTGCCGTGCAAGTCACCGGTTGACACTGTGGCGCCGGCGCCATGCCAGGGGGGCTTCCCCGAACTGGGTGGAAAACCATCGCGTGAAGGAACTGGCTGAACCATAGCCGAGCAATTCCGAAACGCGTAGCAGGGAGTAGTCCGGGTTGCCGACGTACCGCTGCGCCAGATCGCGGCGCACCTCGCTCAGGATGTCGGTGAACGATTCGCCGGCTTCGTCGAGTTGCCGTTGCATGGTCCGCAAGCTCAGGCCCAGCCCCTGGGCCACGGCCTCGCAGCTGGCGCGACCCATTGGCAGCATCAGGTACACCGCATTGCGCACTTCACGCCCGATCGACGCCTCGTTCACACGGGGCAGGGTATCCACCAGTCGCTGCGCATGGCGAGCCATGGCCGGGTCGCCGGTCGGATTTGGCGCGTCGAGGTCTGCCGCCAGGCAGACAATGCCGCTGAACTCGCTGCCGAACTCCAGTGGGCATCCGAACAACCGGCGGTGCACCTGCAGGTCGGGCGGCGCGGCATGGGTAAAGTTGACGCTGAGTGGATGCCAATGCGCACCGAGCAGGGCGCGGCACAAGCGAAACACCACGCCCAGGGCCAGTTCGGTGGCTTGTCGGGAAGGCGCGCCGAGCACCACCTCCTGCCGGATCATGACCACCTTGCCGGCCGACTCCACCATGATTGCCACGGACTCATTGACCAGGTGACGGTAACGAATGATCGTGTCGAGCGCGTCACGCAGCGTGGGCTGCTGGCTGATCAGCAGGCTCATCAGGCCGAAATCCGATAACTGCCGGGACTCCGCCATGCGCAGCCCGAAGGTGAGGCAGGACGATGCATCCGCCGCGGCCTCCAGCAATACCGCGCACGCGTCCACCGGAACCCGTTGCTCGGGATCGGTCAGCAGCGCGCGTGTCAATCCGGCCTGCCGGAGCAAGGGCTGTGGGTTCAGGCCTTCCGCCGCCGCTACCTCGAAGAAATTGGTCAGTGCCGCAGCGCGCACCAGTGTTCTCAAGCTTGTCTCCCATCTTGTTTTTCGCGCGTCACGTGCCCGGGGTGCCCTGGACCATGCCGCGTCGTACTCGGCGTGGATGATAGGCCGTGTTGGCATGAAATGCAAAGCCGGATGCAGCGATTGCAAAGCGGCAGTCAGCCGGGGCATCTAGATTGGCTGACATGGCGGCACACGTCGTGCGGCAACACACAACAGGAGACGATGCGATGGCAAAAGTCGTGCGCATGTATGAGACCGGCGGACCCGAGGTCCTTCGCTACGAAGACATGGAAGTGGGTGATCCGGGCCCGGGACAGGTGCGCATTCGCCACGTGGCGGTTGGCCTGAACTACGCGGATACATACTTCCGCAATGGTACCTATCCGGTACCGCTTCCCGCGGGCATGGGCGTGGAAGCCTCCGGTGTGGTGCAGGCCATCGGCCCGGACGTGACCAACGTCGCTGTCGGCGATCGCGTGACGTACACCGGCTTCCTGAACACGCTGGGCGCCTACAGCACCGAGCGTCTGGTGCCGGCCGCGCCGCTGATCCGCCTGCCGGAGAACATCGGCTTCGAGACCGCCGCCGCAATGACGATGCGCGGCCTGACCTCCGCCTACCTGATGCGCCGCATCTACGCGTTCAAGCGCGGCGATACGATTCTGCTGCACGCTGCGGCAGGCGGCGTAGGTCTGATCGTGTCCCAGTGGGCCAAGCTGCAGGGCCTGAACGTGATCGGCACCGTGTCGTCCGAGGCCAAGGCCGAGGTGGCACGCGCGCATGGTTGCGATCACATCATCAACTACAGCCACGAGGACGTGGCCAAGCGCGTGCGCGAACTGACCGATGGCGTGGGCGCCACGGTGGTGTTCGATAGCGTCGGCAAGAACACGTTCATGGCGTCGCTCGATTCGCTCAAGCGCCGTGGGCTGCTGGTCTGCGTGGGCACCGCGTCGGGCCCGATCCCACCGTTCGATCCCGTACTGCTGGCCATGAAGGGCTCGGTCTACGTGACGCGTCCGGCATTGGCCGACTACATCGCGGACCCGGGCGAAAAGGCGGAACTGGCCGGCGAACTGTTCGACCACGTGGGTGCCGGCCGCATCCGTATCGAGATCAACCAGCGCTACGCACTGGAAGACGCCGTGCAGGCTCACCGCGACCTGGAATCGCGCAAGACCACCGGTTCGTCGATTTTCGTCGTCTGAGGAGACTGCCATGCAAGTCAAACCACTGACCTGTGCCATCGGTGCCGAACTGGTTGGCGTCAACCTGGCTGACGCGATCAAGAGCGACGATCTGTTCGCCGAAATCCGCGCGCAGCTACTGAAACACCGCGTGGTGTTCCTGCGCGACCAGACCTTCAGCCGCGCCGAGCATGTTGCGTTCGCGCGCCGCTTCGGCGAACTCGAGGATCACCCAGTGGCGGGCAGCGATCCGGAGCATCCGGGCCTGGTCCGCATCTACAAGTCGCCGGACCAGCCGAACGACCGCTACGAGAACGCGTGGCACTCCGACACCACCTGGCGCGAGGCCCCGCAGTTCGGCGCAGTGCTGCGGTGCGTGGAATGCCCGCCCGTGGGCGGCGACACGATGTGGGCGAACATGGCCCTCGCATACGAGAACCTGCCCGACCATATCAAGTCCCAGATCGCCGACCTGCGCGCGCGCCACAGCATCGAAGCCAGCTTCGGTGCCGTGATGCCGATCGAGAAGCGGCTGGCGCTCAAGGAGCGCTATCCCGATGCCGAGCACCCCGTGGTCCGCACCCATCCGGACACCGGCGAGAAGATCCTCTACGTGAACGCCTTCACCACGCACTTCACGAACTACCACACCCCAGCGCGCGTGCGCTTTGGTCAGGATGGCAACCCGGGCGCGACGGACCTGCTGCGCTATCTGATCTCGCAGGCCTATATCCCTGAGTACCAGGTGCGCTGGCGCTGGCAGCCCAATAGCGTGGCGATCTGGGACAACACCGCCACACAGCATTACGCCGTGATGGACTATCCGCCTTGCTATCGCAAGATGGAGCGCGCGGGCATTATCGGCAGCGTGCCGTTCTGAGCAGTACCGGAGTCAATATGGAGAACCTGATCGTTTCCGCGCGTTCGGCCTACGCATACCCGCTGCTGATCAAGCAGCTCCTGATCAACGCCATGAGCCTGTATGGCGACCAGGAGATCAGCTACCGCGGCGAGCTGCGCTACACCTATCGCGAATTCCGCGAGCGCGTGGGAAAGCTGGCCAATTCGCTTTCGGCCCTCGGCGTGCAGCACGGCTCCACGGTGGCCGTGATGGACTGGGACAGCCACCGCTACCTGGAGTGCTATTTCGGCGTGCCGATGATGGGCGCTACGCTCTTCACGGTCAACGTTCGCCTGTCGCCGCAGCAGATCCTGTACACGCTGAATGACGCGGGTGCGGATGTCGTGCTGGTGCATCCGGACTTCGTGCCCGTGATCGACCAGATCCGGGACAAGCTCACGTGCAAGCCACGCTTCGTGCTGATGGCAGACGGACAGACCGTGCCCGACACGGCTATCCCGTTCGCCGGCGAGTACGAGGCACTGGTCGGCGCCGCCTCGCCGGAATTTGAGTTTCCGGAGTTTGACGAGCGCACGAAGGCCGCCACGTTCTATACGACAGGCACCACGGGCGACCCCAAGGGCGTGTGCTACAGCCATCGCGACATCGTGCTGCATACGCTGACCGCGACGGCCAGCCTGTGCTCGCCGCGCGAAGGCCAGCGCATGCATCGCGAGGACGTGTATATGCCGATCACGCCGATGTTCCATGTGATGGCGTGGGGCATCCCGTATGTTGCGATCACGCTGGGCCTGCGCACGGTCCTGCCGGGCCGCTACGCGCCCGAAATGCTGCTGAAGCTGCGCGCCCAGGAAAAGGTGTCGTTCTCGCACTGCGTGCCGACAATCCTGCAGATGCTGCTGCACGCCGCAGAGGCAGGCGGACAGGACCTGAGCGGCTGGAAGATCATCATCGGCGGTTCGGCGCTGCCACCGTCCTTGTGCGAGGCCGCGCTGGAGCGGGGCATCGACATCTTTGCCGGCTACGGCATGTCCGAAACCGGGCCGATCGTGGCGCTGGCGCAGTTGCCGCCGGGATACCAGCCGGCCAGCCGCGAGGAAGAAGTCCGCCTGCGCTGCTCGACGGGCCGGCCGGTGCCGCTGGCAGACTTCCGCGTCGTGGGGACGGACATGCGGGAACTGCCGCGCGACGGCCAAAGCCAGGGCGAGATCGTGCTGCGCGCGCCATACCTGACCCGCAGTTACTTCCGCAAGCCGAGTGCGTCGGAAGAACTCTGGGCCGACGGGTACCTGCACACGCAGGACGTCGCGGTCGTGCACGAGAACGGCTTCGTGCAGATCGTGGATCGCCTCAAGGACGTCATCAAGACCGGTGGCGAGTGGGTCTCGTCGATCGAGATCGAGAACCTGGTCACGCGCGTGCCAGGCGTGCGGGAGTGCGCCGTGATTGGCGTGCCCGACGCGCGCTGGGGCGAGCGGCCGATGGCCTTCGTGGTGCGGCAACCGGATTCGGAAGTGGGCGCCGAGGACATTCGCGCGGAGCTGATGAACCATGTCTCGGCCCAGCGCCTGAGCAAGTTCGCGGTACCTGAAGCCGATCGGATCGCCTTTGTGGCCGAGATTCCGAAGACCAGCGTTGGCAAAATTGACAAGAAGCTGCTACGGGGGAACAAAGCAGCCTGAGGGTAGGGCATGGAGTTAGGGAGCGCCCCGCACTGCGGGGCGTTTTTTTATTTGGCGACATGCAACCCGTGCATGTAGACGATGAAATCGGTGGATATGCGACCGGTATTCTCCAATTCCTGATGGTCGGCGCCGTGGCGGCATTGTCATACTGTGCGGACAACCTCGCAGACTGGACATGACAGATCCGGCAGACAAATCAGGAGACACCTTCATGCAACGACGTCGCTTATTCCGTGTCGTGCTGGCCACCACCGGCCTGGCACTGACGGCTTCCCTTGGCACGCCGGCGCTGGCCGCCGACGAGTTCCCAACCCGGCCGATCCGGCTCATCGTGCCTTACGGCGCGGGCGGCGTCACCGATCAGGTGACACGCGCGCTTGCCGACGCGGCCGGCCGTGAGCTGGGCCAGTCGATCGTGGTGGAGAACAAGCCCGGGGTCAGTGGCACGCTCGGCGCCACGCAATTGGCCACCACTGAACCGGACGGCTACACGCTCAGCATGGCGCCCGTGGTGATCTTTCGCCTGCCGCATGTGCAGAAGATGCGCTATGACCCGCTCAAGGACCTGACGTACATCTCCATGATCGCGGACTACAACTTCGCGGTAGCCGTGAAGAAGGACGCGAAGTGGCAGACCATGCAGGAGCTGATCGCCGAAGCCAAGGCCAACAAGAAAGGCATCAGCTATGGCACCACCGGCATCTATGGCAGCCAGCACCTGACCATTTCCGAACTGGCGCGGGTGTCGCAATCGAACTGGACCCACGTCCCGTACAAGGGCGACGCCGAGGCGATCACCGCGCTGCTGAGCGGTTCGTCCGATGTGGCGGTGCTATCGAACACGCTGCTGCCCTACGTGCAGGGTGGGCAGATGCGCGTGCTGGCGACGCTGTCGGAGAAGCGCGCCGCGGACTTCCCCAATGCGCCGACGCTGAAAGAGATCGGCTATCCGGTGTGGTCGAACTCGCCGTTCGGCATCGTCGGCCCGGCAAACATGAAGCCCGCGGTCGTGAAGCGGCTGGACGAGGCCTTCCGCAATGCGCTGAAGGACCCGAAGTTCCTGAACGTAACCCGCCAGTACGGCATGGTCAGCAACTACATGAATCCCGAGCAGTACACCGCCTATGCGCAGAAGGCATTCAGGAGCGAGGGCGAGATCATCGCGCGACTGGCCGAGGCGATGAAGAACCAGTAAGCGGGGTCATTGGCGGCTTCGGGGCTTAATCCGCGCCGAATGTCGCCTGCAATAACGCGCCGATCTCGTGACGTCGCGACACGGGCATCCGTGACGCGGCGGACACGACGCTGACTGCCAGGTCGCCCTCCAGCGCCAGTGGCAACAGGTAGCCCACGCCGGCCACCCCGCCGGCACCGGCCAGCACATAACCGAGTTTGCGGCTGCGGTCCACGCCGCGCAACAGTGCCAGCAGGCTCAATCCACCTTGCTCGTACTCCGCCCGATGCCGGTTGTAGTGCTTCCGGATTTCGTCGTTATCCAGCCTTGCCATCAGCGCCATGCTCGCCGTGCCCTGACCCAGCAGCCGCGACGTGCCAGTCAACAGATCAAAGGTCTTGATGCGATGCGCGCCTTCCTCGGTGTGCAGGCAATGTCCGTGGTCGCCTAGACGCCCAATCAGGAACACCGCGTCGCCAGTCAAACGCGCCACCGCCTTCATCCGCGTGACGATACGGCTATCGGGAGGCGGTCGGTTCATTGCCCGCAGGCCCAACGCCATGGCCGCGCTGCCCAGGTGATAGCGCTTGCCGGCCGGTTCGCGCTCAGCGTATCCCGCCGTCTCAAGGAAACGGATCATGCGATGCGCGGTAGTGCGATCGATATTCGCCAGCGTGGCAAGCTCAGGCAGGGTCAATCCCGGGTCGTGGTGTGTGCCCAGCAGGTGCAGCAGCGCAAAGGCGCGTGCCAGGCTTTGCACACCGGGTTGGGGCAGGGGGGCATCCGCTTTGGCGCTCGAGGGCATAAGGAGACCGGCAGGGCGAGAGTGGGTTGCAGGGTTAATACCTAAGTTGTGCACATTATGCACAAGGACGCCCGTTGTGGTTGTCCGGCGGTGAAGGGTGGATTGCAATGGATTCACTTCATATAACCCGTCAAGCCAACACGCGCTATCGGACGCCAGCCGGTCTCCCACCATGATTCCCATCGATACCCGGATTGACCCCACCTCGGATACCTTTGCCACGCAGCGTGCTGGCATGCAGGCGCTGACAGACCGGCTGCGCGCGCTGGAACAGCGAGCCGTCGACGCCTCGTCGCGTGCTCGCTCAAGCTTTCAGAAACGCGGGGCGCTGCTGCCGCGCGAGCGAGTTGCCTGTCTGCTCGACCCCGGCGCGCCATTCCTGCCGCTGGCCACGCTTGCGGGATATGGGCTGGACGATCCGAATCCCGATACGTCGATTCCCGGCGGCTCGCTGGTGGCTGGAATCGGCTTTGTGTGCGGCGTGCGCTGCATGGTGCTGGCCACGGATTCAGGCATCGACGCCGGCGCCATGACCGAGGCCGGCAACCTGAAGCTGATGCGCTGTCAGGACATCGCGCTGGAGAACCGGTTGCCGCTGGTCCATCTCGTGGAGTCGGCCGGCGCGAACCTGCGCAAGTACAGGGTCGACAAATTCGTGCGAGGCGGCACGATCTTCTACAACCTGGCGCGGCTCTCGGCAGCGGGGCTACCGGTCATTACGGTGGTCCACGGCTCGTCCACGGCCGGCGGGGCGTACATGCCGGGCCTGTCCGATTACGTCGTGATGGTCCGCAAGCGCGCCCGCGCCTTCCTGGCCGGCCCGCCACTGCTCAAAGCCGCCACCGGCGAGATTGCCACCGACGAAGAACTGGGTGGCGCGGATCTACACGCCACCGTCAGCGGTCTGGCCGAGTATCTGGCCGAGGACGACGAACACGCCATTGCCACGGCACGCGACATCGTCGCCAGCCTCGACTGGCCTCGCGTGGATCAGACGCCGCCACGGCCTGCGCGGACGCCGACGCTCCCTGCGGCCGAGCTCGAAGGTGTCATGACCCTGGATCACAAGCGTCCGGTCGATATGCGCGAGGTTATCGCCAGGCTGGTAGATGACTCCGCCTGGCTGCCGTTCAAGCCCGACTATGGGCCAGGCACGGTCTGCGGTCATGCCCGCATCGAAGGCCATGCCGTCGGCTTTATCGCCAACAATGGCCCGATCGATCCGGCTGGCGCGACCAAGGCCGCGCAGTTTATTCAGGCCTGCAACCAGTCCGGCACACCGATCGTGTTTCTGCAGAACACCACGGGCTTCATCGTCGGCAAGGCATCGGAGGAGGCCGGCATGATCAAGCACGGCTCGAAGATGATTCAGGCGTTGTCCAACTCCACCGTTCCACACGTCACGCTGTACTGCGGCGCGAGCTTCGGCGCCGGCAACTTCGGCATGTGCGGCCGTGGCTTCCATCCGCGCTTTTGCTTCTCGTGGCCCAACGCGCGCACGGCCGTCATGGGCGGAGAGCAGGCCGCGATGACACTCGAAATCGTGGCCCGCCAGCAGGCCGCGCGCAAGGGCGTGCCCGTGGACGAGGCGGCGCTGGCCGCGCAGACCGCCGAGATCGTCGCCAACTTCGAGCGTCAGGGCAGCGCGTTCGTCACCAGCGGGTTGCTGCTGGACGATGGTGTGATCGACCCACGCGACACGCGCGCGGTGCTGGCCTTTGTGCTGGCCACCGCGCGAGAAGCCGCCGCCCGCACACCCCGCGCGATGCAGTTCGGCGTTGCGCGTTTCTGACGCTTCCGACGCTTCCAACGCTTTCGCGCCTCATCAGATCTGAACAAACAGGGTACCCCGGAGACACAGATGCTTTATACCCAGGACCACCGCAGCATCATGGACAGTATTCGCCGGTTCGTCGCGGCCGAAATCGACCCGTTCGTCGACGAATGGGAAGCAGCGGAGACGTTTCCCGCCCACGCGCTATTCCGGAAGATGGGCGAGCTTGGATTCCTTGGCATCACCAAGCCCGTGGAATACGGTGGGCTGGGTCTGGATTTCTCGTACGCCGTCGCCGCCGCCGAAGCCCTGGGCCATGCGCGCGCACAAGGTGTTGGGATGGGTATCGGCGTGCAAACCGACATGGCCACGCCTGCATTGGCGGCATTCGGCACTGACGCGCTCAAGCGTGAATTCCTGGCACCTGCCATCGCCGGCGAGATGGTGGTCTCCATCGGCGTGTCGGAAGTCGGAGCGGGCTCCGACGTCGCGTCGCTGAAGACACGCGCACGTCGCGACGGCGACGATTACGTGATCAGCGGCTCCAAGATGTGGATCACCAACGGCACGCAGGCCGACTGGATCTGCCTGCTTTGCAACACGTCAGACGGGCCGGTCCACAAGAACAAGTCGCTGATCATCGTGCCGTTGAGGGAAAACGGCCGACTCGTGCGTGGCGTGGAAGTGCAGAAGATCCGCAAGATGGGCATGTGGTGCTCGGACACCGCCCAGATCTTCTTCGATGACGTACGCGTGCCGGCGCGCAACCGTATTGGCGATGAGGGCATGGGATTCATCTATCAGATGAAACAGTTCCAGGAGGAGCGCCTGAACGGCGCGGCCCGTCGGCTGGCGTGCAGCGCGCTGATCGAGGAGACCGCCGACTACCTCCGCCAGCGCGTGGCGTTCGGCAAGCCACTGCTCGACAACCAGTACATCCAGTTCAAGCTCGCCGAACTGAAGACCGAACTCGAATCGCTGCGCGCGCTGGTTCACGTGGCGACGCGAGCCTATATCCAGGGCGAGGATGTGGTGGAACTGGCGTCGATGGCCAAGCTGAAAGCGGGACGCCTGTCGCGCGAAATTGCCGACTGGTGCATCCAGTTCCAGGGCGGCATGGGTTACACGTGGGACAACCACGCCAATCGCGCCTATCGGGATTTCCGGCTTGGATCGATCGGTGGTGGCGCCGACGAGGTGATGCTGCAAGTTATCGCCAAGCAGATGGGGCTGATGTCCCGCCACGACCGCTGAGAAGAGCCATGACCAACCCAGTCATCGTACGTTGCGTGGAGGGCGTGTTGTTCGCCACGCTCAACATCCCGGCCACGCGCAATGCGCTCGCTCCGGAAGTGGTCGCCGTGCTGACGGACATCGTGGCGCAGGCTGAAGCCGACGTCGGCATCCGCGCGCTGGTGCTGCGCGGTGCGGGTGGAACCTTCAGCGCGGGAGGCAACGTCGGCAATTTCCAGGCGCGGCTTGACGCCGATGTTGGCCACGAAGACCCGGTTGCCGCGCGCAACCGCCAGTTCGGTCATTTCATGACACGGCTGGCGGCACTCCCGATACCCGTGATCGCGGCCGTGGACGGGCCGGCGATGGGCGGCGGCATGGGCATGGCATGTGCCGCAGACGTTGTGCTCGCAACGCGCGCGGCGCGGTTCGCCTTGTCGGAAACCTCGCTGGGCATCATTCCCGCGCAGATCGCACCGTTCGTCGTCGGCCGTCTCGGCGCCGCGCTGACACGGCGCCTGGGCCTGACCGGCGAGCGTCTGGACGGCGTGGCGGCAGAGGCAGTCGGGCTCGTGGACCAGTTGGCCGATGACGCCGCCGGACTGGACGAACTGATTGCCGAGTGGCTGACCCGCATTGGCCGCTGCGGGCCACACGCCAACCGACAGTTCAAGGCATTGGTCGCCAGATGTGGCCAGACGCCGGTGGACAGCCTGCTTGATGACGCATCGCATCAGTTTGCCCAGTGCATGCGCACCGAAGGCACAGAAGGCATCGCGGCCTTCCGCGAAAAGCGCGAAGCGCGCTGGGTCACGCGATTTGATGCCGGCATCGTATGCGCCGCGCAATCGACAGACGCCTGAACGCGAGGAACTTTCCAGAGAGCATTCCATGTCAGCTTCCTGCCGACCCTTCCATACCGTGCTCGTGGCCAACCGGGGCGAGATCGCCATCCGCATCATGCGGACGGCCCGCCGACTTGGGCTTGGCACCGTTGCCGTCTACTCCGAGGCCGACCGCCACAGCCAGCATGTGGCCAGCGCGGATCGGGCCGTGTGCATCGGTGCTGCCGCGCCGCGTGAGTCTTACCTCAACATTGCAGCCATCATCGCTGCCGCGCGAAACGCTGGTGCCGATGCCGTCCATCCGGGCTATGGCTTCCTGGCCGAGAACGCCGAGTTCGCCGACGCCGTGACCGAAGCCGGACTGGTCTTCGTCGGTCCGCCGGCCAGCGCCATCCGTGCCATGGGCAACAAGGCCGAGGCCAAGCGCCTGATGCTGGCCGCGGACATGCCGTGCGTGCCCGGCTATCAGGGCGAGGCGCAGGACGACAAGACCTTGCTGGCAGAAGCCGGGCGCATCGGCTTTCCGCTCATGGTCAAAGCTGCAGCAGGTGGCGGCGGACGAGGCATGCGACTGGCGCCCGATGCCGCTGCGTTACCCGCGGCGCTCGCCAGTGCGCGGTCGGAAGCCGCGACGGCGTTCGGCAACGATGAGCTGATCCTGGAACGCGCCGTCATCCGACCACGCCACGTCGAGATTCAGATCTTTGCCGACGCGCATGGCAATGTGATCCACCTTGGCGAGCGCGATTGCTCGGTGCAGCGCCGCCACCAGAAGGTGATCGAGGAAGCCCCATCGCCGGCGGTATCGCCCGCGCTGCGCGGCAGGATGGGCGAGGCAGCCGTGCGGGCGGCACGGGCCATTGGCTACGTGGGAGCCGGCACGATGGAGTTTCTGCTCGATGCCGACGCCAACTTCTACTTTATGGAGATGAACACCCGGTTGCAGGTGGAACACGCGGTGACCGAGGCTATCACCGGGTTCGACCTCGTGGCATGGCAACTGCAAGTTGCCGCGGGCGAAACGCTGCCAGCGACGCAGGATCAGGTGACGTTCGACGGCCACGCGATCGAAGTGCGCCTGACGGCCGAGGACGTGCCTGCAGGATTTCTTCCCCAGGGCGGTCCGGTGCTGCGCTGGCGCGCCCCGGAGTCGGGCCACGACGTGCGTGTCGACCATGCGCTGGAAACCGGGGGCACTATCCCCACGCACTATGACTCGATGATCGCCAAGCTCGTGGCCCATGGGCGCACACGCGAGGAAGCGCGTCAGAAGCTGTTGCGAGCGGTGCAGGACTGCGTGCTGCTCGGCGTGCCATCGAACCAGCCGTTCCTGGCGTCGTGCCTTGCCAGTGCGGCGTTCGCTGGCAATGACGTGCACACGGGCTTCGTCGACGCGCATATGCAGGCGTCGTTGCAACCCACCGAACCATCCAGTCATGTGGTTGCCATTGCCGCACTGGCGGCATCTGGTCAGTTGTCGCGGAGCGAGCCCGTCGCGCTATCGCGAATGACAACGTCGGTGAGACTGCACGCGGAAGGAAGACCGTGGGACTCGGCAGTGCAGGCGACAGAAGAAGGCTGGCGCGTTACCGTCAGCGCGCGCGGAGAGACGGGCGCGCAGCCAGTCCACGTGCGGATGCTCCGCGACCATGCGGCTGACGGGGCGGCATGGATCGAGTGCGACGGTATGGCTCGGCCTGTTCTCCATGCTGACGACGATCTGGCAATACATCTGTTTGCCGACGGCCGGGCCTGGCGCTTCACCCGACACGACCCGCGTCGTCGAAATACGGAAGGGGAGTCATCGGGCGCGCTCACCGCGCCGCTGACCGCCCGGATCGTGGCCGTCAACGTGGCGGAAGGTGATCGTGTGGAGGCGGGCCAGTCGCTGGTTGTGCTGGAAGCGATGAAAATGGAACACACGCTCGTCGCCCCGTTCGCCGGCGTCGTCTCGGAATTGTCGGCACGCGCTGGCGGACAGGCCAGCGCCGGCACTCTGCTGGTGCGCGTGGTTGCTGAGGAAGCAGCGGAGGGCAAGGCATGAAACGCGCCTCCGCCACCGGCCGCCCGGGTATGGAAACCAGCCGGAGCCTGCCCCGCACGGTCCGCATCGGTGGCGCAAGCGGTTTCTGGGGCGACTCGGCCACCGCCACGCCCCAGTTGCTGACGGCGCCCGGACTTCAGTACCTGGTGTATGACTATCTGGCCGAAACCACGATGTCGATCCTGGCGCGTGCCCGCGCCAAGGATCCGTCCCTGGGTTACGCCACCGACTTCGTTCACGCCGCGATCGCGCCCCATCTGGCCGCCATCCTGGAGCGGGGCGTGCGCGTCATCGCCAATGCAGGTGGGCTGAATCCGCAGGGCTGTCGCGACGCGTTGCTCAAGGTTGCCGCGCAACAGGGTCTGTCGCCGAAGATTGCCGTGGTCACTGGGGACGATGTGGGAGCCGCATTCCCGGGCTGGTGCGATGCGGGAATGACACAACTGGACGGTAGCGCCGTGCCAACCACCGAGCCATGGTCCGCGAACGTGTACACCGGGGCGCAGGGCATCGCGAGAGCGCTCGAAATGGGGGCCGACATCGTGATCGCCGGCCGTTGCGTGGATAGCGCGGTGGTGGTGGGCGCACTGGCGCATGAGTTCGATTGGGGCTGGGACGACTGGGACAGGCTCGCGGCTGGCACGCTCGCCGGGCACGTTATCGAGTGCGGAGCGCAGGCCACGGGGGGGCTGTTCACTGACTGGGAACGCGTGTCCGACTGGGACCGCATTGGCTACCCTGTCATCGATTGCGCGGAGGATGGTAGCTTCGTGCTGTCGAAGCCCGACGACACCGGCGGCCTGATCGATCCGCTGGCCGTATCCGAACAGATCCTGTACGAAGTCGGTGATCCAGCCAACTACCTGATGCCGGACGTGACCTGCGATTTCCGCCAGGTGCATGTCGAGGTCATCGACGAAGAGCATGTTCGCGTGCATGGCGCACGGGGGCGTCCGCCGGGCACGCACTACAAGGCCAATGCCACCTGGCAGGATGGCTACCAGATCAGCCCGATGATGGCGATTCGCGGCATCGACGCGCCGGCCAAGGCCCGACGTACCGCCGAAGCGCTGCTTGCACGCACGCGCCGCATGATGGCCGAGCAGGGGTTCGGCGACTACAGCGCGACCATCGTCGAACTGCTTGGCTGCGAATCGCACTACGGCCCCCATGCGCGCGAGTTACCCACGCGCGAAGTGGTATTGCGCATCGGCGCCCGGCACCCTCGGGCAAAGGCGTTGGCCATCCTGCAGCGCGAATGCGCTTCCGCCGGCACGTCGATGGCTGCCGGCACGCGTTCGTCGTTCTCGGGACGCGTAGATATTCAGCCGGTGGTCAAGGTCTTCTCGTTTCTTGTGCCGAAGGATGCGGTGCCAATGACGGTCGAACTCGACAACCGCCGCGTGGCCCTGAGCATCGCCGCCGAAATGGGCGCACCACAGGCTGCGCCTGTGGCGCTAACCACCGCCCCAATCCCTGACGGCCCACGCGTGACATGCCCGCTGGTGGCGCTGGCGTGCGCGCGCAGTGGTGACAAGGGCGATGACGAGAACATCGGCGTGATTGCGCGCAAGCCCGAGTATCTGGCGTTGTTGCGCCAGCAACTGACGCCGAAGGCCGTCGGTCAGTACTTCTCGCATCTTGTGGCGGGTGAGGTGGAGTGTTTTGAGGTACCCGGGCTGAATGCGCTGAATTTCCTGATGCACGACGCGCTTGCCGGTGGTGGCGTGGCGAGCCTGCGATCCGACCCATTGGGCAAGAGCTTCGCGCAGATGCTGCTCGATTTTCCGCTGTCGGTGCCCATTGCCTGGGCAGAGGAAGTCGGACGACGTGGAATGAACGAGGCGACTGGCGCCGGTATGTGACAACAGCGACAAGACCAGGAGGAGACAGTGGTGATGACAGCGCAGAAGGACTCCCGCCGTGCCGCAAGGCGGCGGCTCGTGCAGGCGGCAATACTCGCCAGTGGATTGATGCTGGCGGTGCCCGCCATGGCGCAGAGTGCCAGCACGCAGAATTGGCCGTCTCGGCCGGTACGTGTGGTGGTGCCATACCCGCCGGGTGGCGTGTCGGACGCGGTAACCCGCCTCGTCATGCAGAAACTGGCCGAACGCATCGGACAACCGGTCGTAGTGGAGAACCGCCCGGGTGCCAACGGCATGATCGGTTCAGACAACGTCGCCAAATCCGCGCCGGACGGCTATTCGCTGCTGGTTGTGGTGGCCGCGCACGCGATCAACCCGAGCCTGTACCAGAAGATGAGCTACGACCCGATCCGGGACCTGACTGGTGTGAGCGAGATTGGGCGTATTCCGCTACTGATGGTTTCGAGCGCGCAGTTGCCGCCGAAGTCGGTAAAGGAACTGGTGTCGTGGGGCAAGGCGCATCCGGACCAGATGACCTTTGCCTCGAGCGGCAGCGGGTCAGGCGCGCATCTGGCCGGTGAACTGTTTTCACAGGGCACAGGTATGACGATGACGCACGTGCCATACAAGGGCATCTCGCCCGCGTTGCCAGACCTTATCTCAGGGCAGGTGGCCGTGATCTTCGACTCTGTACAGACCATGATTCCGCTGGCGAAGGCAGGCAAGGTTCGCGCGCTGGCCATCACCAATCCGCGCCGCTGGCCGGCCGCGCCCGATGTGCCCACCATGGCCGAAGCCGGCTATCCGAACATCATGCCATCGAGCTGGATCGGTGTGCTGGCGCCAGCAAAGACGCCAACCGCCATCATTGACAGACTGTCCGCGGAACTCGACGCCGTGGTGCACGCGCCGGACGTCCAGGCCAAGCTGATCGACTACGGCATTGACCCGGTTGGCGGCAAGGCGGATCAGTTCCAGGCATTCATCAAGGAAGAAGCGGGGCGCTGGGCCAGCGTGGTGCAGAAGGCGGGGATCAAACTCGACTGATGCGGATTGATGCGGATTGATGCGGATTGATGCGGATTGATGCGATATGCCGGTAGCGCCGGCATATCCCGACCACAATGAAAAACGGGCTGCCTTGCGCAGCCCGCGTCCGTTCCATGGTCCGTTGCGTCAGATCACGCCTCTCTCCCGGAAGGCCTCCACGTCCGCTGCCGACATTCCCAATTCGCTCCGGAGCGCGGCTTCGGTGTGCTGGCCAAGTTGCGGTGGCGCGGTCATCGTGACCGGCGTGGCAGAGAAGCGCAGTGGGCTGCGCAGCGTCGGCGCCTCGACACCACTGCCGTGCGGCAGGCGTACCAGCAGTTCGCGGTGCCGGACTTGCGGATCGTCGAAAACGTCGTCGATGTCGTTGATCGGGCCACATGGCACGCCTGCGCCTTCCAGGGCCTGAATCAGGTCGGCAAGACGCCAGTTCAGCAGACGCTCACCCAATGTCTCGCGCAGAACCGGGCGATTTCGTACGCGGTCCATGTTCTGCAGGAATCGCGGATCTTCGATCAACGACGCACACCCGATCACGCGACACAACGCCGCGAACTGACCGTTGTTGCCGGCGGCGATGATGACGTGGCCGTCAAGGCAGGCGAACACCTCCGAAGGCGATGCCACCGGATTGGAGTTGCCGGCGCGCTGCGGCACCTTTCCCGTCATGTGATAGCCCAGCGCGAGATGGCCGTTGGCGGCCACTGCGGCATCGATCATCGCGGCATCGATGAATTGCCCCTCACCGGTAGCCTGACGGTGATAGAGCGCGCCCATCAGTGCCACCGATGCATACAGCCCCGTGAGGATATCCGTCAGTGGAATCGCGGTTCGCATCGGCGCCGCGCCGGGCGTGCCATCGGGCTGCCCGCAGGTGCTCATCAGCCCCGCCATCCCTTGCAGGATGAAGTCGTATGCGGGGCGGGGCGCGTAAGGGCCGTCCGGACCAAAGCCGGTCACGGAGCAATAGATGATGTCGGGACGCAGCGCACGGATGCTCTCGTAGTCGAGTCCGTACTTCTTCAGGCTGCCCGCCTTGTAGTTCTCCACGACGACATCGCACTGCGCTGCCAGTTGGCGTACCAGTTCGGCGCCTTCCGGCTGCGAAATATCGACGGTGACCGATTGCTTGCCACGGTTGCAGCAGAGGAAGAACGCGGAGTCGTTCGTCACGTTGCCATCGACGTCGGTCAGGAATGGACCCATCCGACGCGTGTCATCGCCATCACCGGGTTTCTCGATCTTGTAGACGGTGGCCCCCATGTCCGCCAGGTTCTGAGTAGCCCACGGCCCGGCCACAACACGGGTCAGGTCCAGTACCTTGATGCCCTGCAGGATTGCGCTCATGCGATGACGAAAGGCGAGTCGATCGAATCAGCATGATGTGTCGCGCAGCACGCACTCGCAATTCGTCAATGCCAAAGGCAGGGTTTCCGCCAATACGTTCGCGACGCCTCTCACGTATCGCATTCGAGACTGAAGCGCGATGCCGTCATCCCCTGCGAGGCGGCTGCCTCACCCGTCGGAACCGTTACAGATTTGTTACTGTCTATACCGGTATATGCAGACAGGGGACGCATAATGGATCCCATGCAGTCGGGGGCAGTGCCCCTACCCGAAGCAGAAGCACGGCGGCAGTTGCGTCGCGCTGTCATCGCAAGCACCGTGGGTACCACGATCGAGTGGTACGACTTTTTTCTCTACAGCACGGTAACCGGCCTGGTGTTCGCCAAGCTGTACTTTCCCGAATCCGATCCGCTCGTTGGCACGCTGCAGGCGTTCCTGATCTACGCGGTAGGCTTTGTCGCGCGCCCGGTCGGCGCGGCCATCTTCGGGCACTACGGTGACCGTATCGGTCGCAAGGCCACGCTTGTGGCCACCTTGCTGTTGATGGGACTGGCAACATTCGCAGTGGCCTTCGTGCCGTCCTATGCGCAGATCGGGATCTGGGGCGCCGTGGCACTGACGGTCCTGCGCTTCATCCAGGGGATTGGTGTTGGCGGGGAGTGGGGCGGTTCAGTGCTGATGTCGATGGAATGGGCACGCTCCGACTCGCACCGCGGCCTGGTCGCGTCATGGCCGCAGTTCGGGGTGCCAGCGGGATTGTTCCTCGCCAACCTGGCGGTATTGGGCATGAGTTGGCTGGCCGGCGATCAGTTCTTGACCTGGGGCTGGCGTGTGCCGTTCCTCCTGAGCATCGTGCTGATCGGGATCGGGCTCTACATCCGCCTGAACATTCTGGAGACGCCGGTCTTCGCGCGGCTGCTGGCCGAGCATCGGATCGAGAAAACGCCGATGCTGGAAGTAATCCGGCGCCAGCCGAAGGACATCTTGTTGTCGGCCCTGGTCCGCATGGCCGAACAGGCGCCGTTCTACATATTTACGGCCTTTGTGTTCACCTATGGTGTGATGACGCTGGGCATGTCACGCGATCTGCTCCTGCTGGCCGTGCTCGCGGCATCGGTGGTCGAGTTCTTCACCATTCCGTACTTTGGACATCTGTCCGACGTGCTGGGCCGGCGCCGCATGTACATCGCGGGCGCGATCGCAGTCGGCGTGTTCGGCTTCCTGTACTTCGCGATGGTCGACACCCGCAACCCGATGTGGGTGTTCATCGCCATCGTGCTGTCGCTTGTCCCGCACGCGATGATGTATGGCCCACAGGCGGCGTTGATCGCGGAGACGTTTACAGGTCGCCTGCGCTATAGCGGGGCCTCGATGGGCTACCAGCTAGCGTCCGTGATTGCGGGCGGCCCGGCACCGCTGATTGCCACGGCGTTGTTCGCCCACTATCACACCGGCTATGCCATTGCGGTCTATGTGCTGGTATGCGCAGCGCTCAGCGTGTTCGCGGCCGTGAAGCTGCGCGACTATACGAACAAGGATATTTCTCGGGAGTATGACGACGCGGATGTCGCGCATGTCACGCACGCGGTATGACGGACGGTGAATTCGACCGGGGGAACAAACGACCACCGAGAAGAGGAAAGAAGAGGAAAGAGGGAAGGGAAAAAGACCGGACCTGCCTGCTTTGGGCTGACTGGAAAGTGTCGAACAGATGTCGAACGTATGGCAGGTCCGGCGAGAAACCGTGGAAAGCGCCGCAAGGAGTGCGGCGCGTGGGTCAGGATGGCACCGATGTCGGCTGCTGTGATGCGCCCCTGCCCAGAGCGCGCAGGGGAAGGTCGGCCAGCACCTCGATGCGCTGGACTTCGGTCATGGTGTCCCAAAGACCGATCTCGACCGTGGTTCTGCGGCAACCCTGGCAGTACTTGCCTGCCAGGTCCATGCGACAGATGTTGATACAGGGGTTCGCGGCGGGCATGGTATGTCTCAGGCAGCCTTGCGCAGCGGCAGGTTCTTCTGACCCGACTTGCGGTTCGGGAGCATGCCATGGGCCGCCAGCGTTTCGTCGACGCTGTCGTACCAGGTGCCGATGCGATAGATCTCGCGTGCTTCCTTGCCCGAGGCGACCTCGCGGCCCAGTTCCTTCGCCACGCGCACGCACTGCTCGATCTGCTGCACCGACGTCATGCGGTTGCCGTGCTGGTCGATGATCGTGTCCTCGATGCCGCAGCGCGGGTGCATGCCCATCGCCATTGCCATCATGTTGAACGGCAGCACGTTCTTGAGTAGCGACTCGGCGGTCAGCGTGCAACCATCCGGCGCGCGGTGGATGAAGTTGAAGAAGTTGAACGGGTTCGGACCGTCGAAGCCACCGCCGATGCCGATCCAGGTCAGGTTCAGCGGCCCCTTGTAGGCGCCGGCGCGCACCATGCGTTCCAGCGTTTCCATCGCGTGGATGCCGGTGAGCTGGAAGTGCGGCTGGATGCCGGAGGCGCTCAGGCGGCGCAGGTGCTCTTCCACCCAGCCCGGGCCAGCCGGCACGGTCATCTCACGGTAGGCTTGGATATACGCAGGGTTGGACAGCGACGTACCCTCGAGATACTCGGGGTAGAGCAGTTCCATGATGTTCATCTGCGTGGTGTTGATGGCCACGGTCACCTGGTCCGGCTTCGGGTCCAGATCGGCCAGCATGTGGCGCGTGTCGTCCGACAGCCATGTGGCGGCCTGGCCTTCATTCTCCGGAGCAAACGAGATCGAACCACCCACCTGGATGATCATGTCCGGCACGGCCGCGCGGACGCCAGCGATCAGTTCGTTGAACTTCGACAGGCGCTTGGAGCCCTTGCCGTCCAGTTCGCGCACGTGCAGGTGCAGCACCGTGGCACCGGCGTTGTAGCAGTCGACGGCCTTCTGGATCTGTTCCTCCATCGTCACGGGGATGTCTTCCGGGAAGTCCTCCGGCATCCACTCGGGGCCATACGGCGCCACCGTGATAACAACCTTGTCCATGTTCTCGGGGTGCAGGGAGTCGTCGAGGAACTGCATACTGTGTCTCCTGTTGTTCGAATGCGTACTTCGGTGCCGGAAGTATCGACGAACGGCATTGAAATATTTGACGACCAGGGACACACGATTTACATTTCGGGACACTCAGGGAAAACACGATGTCCTATTTTCTTCGCAGTGCCAGCCTGACCAATTACATGGAAGTTGCGCGCGCCGTAGGGCTCGATCCGCACCAGATGCTGCGTGCCGCGAAGATCAACCGGGACGTGCTGCTGGACCCCGATATCCGCATCCCCGCCGCATCGGTGGGGCGTCTGCTCGAGGCGTCGGCGCGCGACGGGCACGCGGAGGATTTCGGCCTGCGACTGGCGGAGTTGCGGCAGTTCTCGAACCTGGGGCCACTTGCCTTCGTGGTCCGCGAGGAACCCACGCTGCGCCGCGCGCTGGAGTCGATGGTGCGCTACATGGGCCTGCAGAACGAGTCCCTGGCAATGCGCGTGGAAGAGATGGATGGCTTGGTGGTGATCCGCCTGCAGATCCTCAGCGACCAGCCCGCAGGCTCGATGCGGCAGGCTACTCAACTGGCCGCCGGGGTGATGTTCCGGATGCTCAGCATGTTTCTCGGGCCCGCGTGGCGCCCGCGCAGCATCTGCTTTTCGCACGCGCCGCCCGAAAGCCAGACCACATACCTGCGCGTGTTCGGGATGCCCGCGCTGTTCAATCAGGATTTCGACGGAATCGTCTGCGTGGCCTCCGATCTGGAAGCGCCGCTGCCGTCCTATGACCCGGTGATGGCGCAGCAGGTCAAGCGCTACCTGGGCACGCTGCTGGCGCAATCGAATACCACCATGGCGGACAAGGTGCGCAAGCTCGTCTACGCATTGCTGCCAAGCGGCATGTGTTCGATCGACCGGGTGGCTCAGCACTTGGGAGTGGACCGGCGCACCATCCACCGCCGACTGGCGCAGGATGGCACCACTTATTCGCAGATCCTGAACGAGGCACGCGCAGGGCTGGCTACAAGCTACATCGAGAACCGCTCACGCCCGCTGTCCGAAGTTGCGACGCTGCTCGGCTTTTCGTCGCTGAGCGCATTCTCGCGCTGGTTTGGCAACCAGTTTGGCTGCAGCGTTTCGAAGTGGCGCACAACGCGAACGGGCGAACGGGTCGAGGAGACCTGATCGCCCAGAAGAAAATCGGCCACACGGACGGAGGCCCGTGCGACCAAAGGCGAACATCGAATCGGACCAGGCGAGGGGAACGGGTAAAACTCGCCTGGCCGATTCACGCCAGTAGAACCAATCCGAATTGGGTCAGAACTTGTGGCGAAGGCCCAGGCTCACACCCACCATGCTGCTCTGGCCGGTGCCGAGAATGTAGCTGTTGCCGGTGGCGCCGGTCGTGGCCAGCTGGTTCGTGTTCGCGGCGTCCAGCGTCAGGCCGGCATTCTTGGCGTATGCGGCGCTCAGGTACACGTCGGTACGCTTCGAGAAGCTGTAGTCCGCCACGAAGGCGATCTGCCACGGATTCGGTGCGTGGGTGTTGTTGAAGTAGTCGCGCTTGAGGTTGTCGTAGTCATACTCCAGCGTCAGGCCCACAGCAGGCGTCACCTGATAGTTCGCGCCGATCCAGTAGTAGTCGTCGCGCTGAAGCTGGGCGCCGGTACCGTTGTTATCGACCTTGCCCCAGCGGTAGCCAGCCATGATCTTGGCGACCTGACCGATGGCGTAGCTGCCGGCCACCGAAGCCTTCTTCAGCGTGGCAGTGGTGCCCTGGTAGACGCCGGCGGCGTTGTTGACCGACGGGTTCCACTGGTCATAGGCAATCGCTGCGCCGAACGGGCCAGCCGAGTACGTGAATGCGCCGCCGAAGGCGCTGTCGCGGCGGAATGCGCCCGGGACTTCACCGTTGCCACCGAAGGCGCTTGCACCGCCCTGGATCGCCAGGTTCGGCACACCAGCGCCGAACGAGAAGTGGGCCAGCGCGGTCACCGGACCGAACACGCCCGTGTAGGCAATGGTGTTGTCTTCACGGAAGTTGTTACCGGCCATGAATGCCGCCGGTTCGTACTGCGTGGCATACGCCGTCGGCATGAAGTTGGCCATCGCCACGAACAGCGAGGTGTACTGGCGACCCAGCGTGATCTGACCGTAGGTGTTGTGCGAGATACCGACGAATGCCTGACGACCGAACAGACGGTTGCTCTGCTGCATCGTGCCGTTATCGACGGAAATACCGCTTTCCAGCACGAAGATGCTCTTCAGGCCGCCGCCGAGATCCTCCGTACCACGAAGACCCCAACGCGAACCAGACAGGCCGCCGGAGTTCACGCGGAACACATTGTTGCCGGCGCCCGGATTCGCGGTAAAGCCCGCGGCCGAGTACGGCGCCACATGGTTTGCGAATTCCAGGCTGGTGTCGAGCACGCCGTAGAGCGTAACGGCAGACTGCGCGTAGGCGCTGCCGGTACAGGCGAGCAGTGCGGCCATGGCCATGCCCTTGAGCTTCATAGGTCAATCTCCTCTCTTTTTTCTCGATTGCTATTTGGGGGGTTCCCGTCGGAAATGGTTACTGCGGTTACTTCTGTGGACAAAACAAAAATCGGTGTGCCTCGAGCATGGTCAGGCGCGACGCATCAGGCGCTCCACGAGCGTCATCGCGTACGGCCATTCGCCGTAGCCCGCAGCGGGGTTCAGGTGGCCGACCTCGCCGAGATCGACCAGTTCGCTGCCCCAGTCGCGCGCCATCTGCTCCACGCGATCGAAGCGCGCCAGCGGATCGTTGCGGCTGGCGCCAACAATGCTGGGGAAGGGCAGCGGGCGACGCGGAATCGGCAGCCAGCCGTGCTCGTCGAGCGTGGCGTGGGTGGGATAGCCGGCGGGCATCGGGTTTTCGAGGTCGGCCGGTGCGGCGAGCAGCGCGGCGCGGATCTTGCGGTGATGCTGGGCCGCCCAGTGGACGGTGATCATCACGCCGGCGCTATGCGCGACGAGGACCACGGGGCCGTCGATCTCGGCCAGGGCTTCGTCCAGCGCGGCCACGCGTGCCGCGCGGCTCAGCTTGTCATGCTCGAGCGGCTGTACCGATCGGGAGTTGGGGATCTGCGCCTGAAGCAGGGTCTGCCAGTGCTCGGGCACGTGGTCGCGCAAGCCGGGAACGAACAGTACGGTGGTGTCAGCCAGAAAGTCCATCGCGAAAACGGGTAAGTGGTGTTGGGGTCAGCGATTGCCGGCGGCGGCACGCATACGCTCCAGGCGGTGTACGTCCGCGCTGTAGGTGCGACGCCCGATAACGAAGCAGACGGCGGCCAGCAAGCCAACCAGCGGCAGGAACTGCAGCGCGCCGCGCAGGCCGATGTGATCGGCGATCAGGCCAGTGAAGAACGGACCCGGCGCGAGTCCAAGCAGGTTGTTGACCAGCGTGAGCGTGGCAAACGCGGAGCCATGAATCGCAGGCGCGGTCAGATTGGCCACCGCGGCGCTGGCCGGGCCGGCCGTGCCGCCTGCCAGCAGCATCCCGGCGCCGATCAGCACGAGCTGGGCCGTGCCCGGCGGCAGCTGGAAGGCTGCGCCCAGCAGCACGCAGCAGAGCACGCTGTAGGCGATGGCCACGATCCACTTGCGGGCCGGGATATGACGGGCAATCCAGTCGGTGAAGGCCCCGCACATGATCATGCCGGCGCCACCGATCAGCACAAAAGCGGCGGCAGTCAGGCCGGCTTGCGCGCCGCTCATGCCGTAGTAGGGGTCGTCTCAGAAAACGGAAAATAAAGCACGCTAAGGCATAGCCGAACCTGCCAAGCTTGCTCCACCCTGTAGTGACGCGATCAGCGGGCAGGAAACGTTCCCCCTTCGCGCATGGCAGGCGCAC
>Ga0210152_100069_pt1 | contig 58322 bp, 54 predicted proteins | sample Napbiom13C5doseA_FD_187722 | JGI IMG/M metagenome (GOLD analysis project Ga0210152, IMG submission 187722) | Groundwater microbial communities from S. Glens Falls, New York, USA - Naphthalene biodegradation metagenome 13C5doseA (SPAdes) (version 2) ...
CACCACCCAACCAAAAAAGGAGAAACGCACCGCAAAACAGCCCGCACAAAGCGACACCTAACAGCTTTTGGGGTGGGTCAATTTTCGATGCAAATCGTGGGTCAGGATTCGGTGCAAATCAACAGTGCAGGGGCGTCTGCATTACATTCATGACCAGCATTTGCCTACGCTGCTGGACCACGCCAGTGGCGTGGTGTTGATCAACAGTACGGTTGGACTGTCCGCGATGAACCATGGATTGCCCGTTGCCGTACTTGGGGAAGCCTCGTACGCGCTGCCCGGCATGAGTTATCAGGGCGGTCTGGACTCGTTCTGGAATGATGCCCTTGATTTCCACATGGACAAGGATCTTTATCGCCGCTATCGAAACTATCTGATCCGGCACACGCAGCTCAATGGCGACTTCTTCCGAAATGGCGTCTTTGAATGGAAGTACCTACTAGGGGCTGCGATGAAGGGAAGGGATCTAGAACGGGTCTCGTCGCAATAGCGACGACGAATATAAGCCCAGTGGTGGTGCGGGTGGGCATGTGGATGCCACGGGCGCTAGACGCTCTGGATGCCACGTTAGTAGGTCGTTCACTTCCTGGGGCCGCTGGATACCGGGAAGACCCATCTGGCCTGCCCATCGATCCATTTACCGGTTGAACACCGTCGTACTACCAGGGTGGGAAAATTTACTTCGACGATCCTGTGGATACTACGCCCGACGTTGACAGATCCTCGGGTTCGTAAACCTGGTAATGCCATGCGACTTATTTTCGACGATGTGCTCGGCTACTCCATGCTCGATGCGGGCCGGTTGTCTTTCGCGTTGAGCGCTGTTCCAGTTTAGGCTGTTGCTTACTGACATGCTCCGATTAATGGCTGATACTAAGGGTGGATCTCGGTGAAATAATTTATTTAATATTTTTTATTATTAAAATTTATGAAAATACGATCATTAATAATGAATTGAATATTTCATAAAAGATGCTGAAGGCGGTATTAAGTTTGTCAAATCGGGTGTTGCTGCGTGGCATTCGAATCCCGGAAAGGTTGGTGGCGTGGGAGGCTTCTTACTGGCTTCCTTGTGAGACGAATACCCAGGAGGACGATTCTTGGTTTGAGTGATTTGACCAACGGCAGTTTTAATTTTGGTGATTTTCGGCAAGCGGGTTACATTAAAAAAGTACGATGGAACATATTTTATTTAGATTCGCGAAATCAGTATCGCTATTTGCTGTGACATATTTCTCATTAATTCATTTGGGGGTGGGTCAGGAGGCATCTATTATTGTTGGGTTGATTCCGCTTGTTCTTGGGTTTATCAATGTTATGACGGAATTATCTTTCTCAATTGCTGCCTTTATATTTGTTATTTCTGCGATATCGTCTCTTTTGCCGTCTAAATATAAAAATGTAGCGGAAATTGTATCAAATACTTTTGATGTAATCTCGCTCGAGAAAGGTGGTGGTAATTTAAATAAGTGATTTATTTCTTGGGATCGAGCGGGTTTTGTTGCGGTAAGCCAGTAAGAACGTGAAGAAGCAGATGGGTAGATTAGGCTTGTGTTGTCAGGGGATGGAACTGCTCTGCGGCCGTCCAACTGCCCTTTCGATGCAATGCATTTGCCCCTTGGAGATCATGTGCATCAGCTCGACGCCACCGAGCAGGATGCGCGCACAGCGAAAGTCCTTGAAGCCAAGCATCGATCGAGTCAGGCGCTTGATAGCCCGATGGTCCTGCTCAACAACGTTGTTCAGGTACTTGATCTGCCGAAAGGCGATTGGGGGCTTCCCGTTCGGCGCTGAGGCCGTGAGGGGCCGCTAGGTTCGCCGGGCTGCCGTCGATGGTCACCGTGTCAGGCTGGCCGTGCTGCGCGAAGGCCTTCACAAAAAAAGGAGCCGCCGTGTCGCAGCATTGTAGCGCCGGGCGTGCAACAGAGAATCGATGGTAGGGCTCGACTTGTCGCCCCCGGTACAGACCTTCCCTGGTCGCATACCCGGATGTGGGTGTTGTCCATGCGTCAGCTTTTGCATACCCGTCGCTTGTGTTGGCGGAAGATCTTGTTCATGGCCGGCAGCAACTTGAGTGGCTAGCGACGCACGGGAGAACGATCGACCGAGATGCCATGCTTGGCCATCATTTCCTCAAGATGCCGCAAGGTCAGCGGATGGGCGATATACCAGCGGACGTGGTTCAGCATCACTAACACATGATTGCCACCGCCGATGCGCTGCCATGTGCCACGGGCGCTTCTGTCGTCGCGCGGCTGACGTTCTTCATCGCCGACCTTTCGGCACATCCGCTGTTTGCACCCATATGGGCCCTGCGAACGGGACAAGGCTTCGCCATGTCGTGGCGTCTTGTCATTCGGATCCGTGCGCGCTACTACAGCGCCTACGCTTATGCATGTTCAAACGCATTCAGCGACAGTCGGCCGAAGGTGGCCTGCATTACGCGCCGATACGGCCCGCCACCGTTCGTACACCTAACAGGTGGCACGCGTAGCACACACAAGCGACAATCCTGAGAGCACGCTTCATCCATGCGCATCCAACACGCATTCCGCCTGATCACGCTTGCTATGGTGGCGACGATCGTGGGCTTCGGCAGCTATCTCTGGACCGAGGAGTGGCGGGCATACGCCGTGGCGCAACACAGCGAGGCGATGCTCCAGGCCTTTCGCGCCACGCTGGTTGCCGCCGAGAAGGTCTCGGCCGAGCGGGGGCCATCCAATGCCGCGTTGGGCGCAGCGCCTAGCGTCGCCGCCGGCGCGCTGTTGCGAGCGCGGGAACAGAGTGACGCCAGTCTGACTGCGGCCATAGCAATGTTGCACGGTGTCAACTGCCCGGAGTGCGGCGCGGCCAAAGGCAGCCTCGAGCATGCCCGCGCGCAGTTGGCGGCAGCGCGGTCCCAGATCGACCGGCTAATCGCCCGGCCATTGTCGGAACGACATGATGTGCAACTGGTCGTGAGCGGGATGTTCACCATCGTCGATGAGATCCTGCGCGTCGCGGACGGCCCGCTGTCGCGCCTGCAGCGCTCCGCTCCTGTGGCGGCGCAGCACGCGGTCAGTGCGCGATTTGCCGCCGAACTGCGCGAGTATGCGGGTCGCGCCGGCTCCGAGTTCACCAGCGCACTGGTCAGCAATCGTCCGATGCACAGCGAGGAGCGCGAGCGCCTGGCGGGGGATCTCGGGCGCGTGCAGACGTTGGGGGACCAGATCCAGCAGCGCATCAGCTTCCAGTTGGCGTCGAAGCCCGGGTTGCGCGACGCCGAGGCTGCGCTGCGCAAGCGCTTTTTCGGTGACGGCCTCGCCTATCTCCAGAAGGTCGAGGCGATCGGTCCGGCCGAACCTCGGCCGACGACGGCAGAGTTGGCCAGCACCTACGTGCCACTGATGGCGCCGATCGTCGCCATGCGCGACGCCGTGCTCGACGTGGCTCAGGCGGAAGTGCAGGCTGACACGACGCGCGCGAAGAGAAGGCTTGGTGGCTTGTTGGCGATCCTCGCGATCATCACGTCGTTTGTCGCAGCCACGTTCTGGCTGTTCGCGAAGCGGGTGCTGCGTCCACTTACGCTAGCGACGGAGGCCACCATTGAGCTGGCCGAGGGGCGATACGACGGGCCGGCACATGTCTGGCCCAAGACCGACGAGATTGGGGCCATCTTTGTCGCGCTGGAACAGTTGCGGGCGGGCCTGCTGCGGAAGGTGGCGCTCGAGCATGAGCGCACGACGCTGATCGCGAGGCTGCAGGCGGCAGTCACGCACGAGCGTGCCCAGATGATGGCGCTGGTCCAGGCGCGCGACGCAGCCGAGGCCTCGGCGCGCACCAAGAGCAGCTTCCTGGCCATGATGAGCCACGAGATCCGCACGCCGTTGCAGGGCATCCTCGGCCTGCTGGAACTGGTGGAGTATTCGCCTTTGTCAGCCGAACAGCGACGGCAAGTGCGTCTGGCCTCGGAGGCAGGTCAGGCGCTGCGACAGATCCTCGACGATGTGCTCGACTACGCCAAGATGGACGCGGGCCGGCTGCGTCTTGCGTTAGCGCCACTTGATTTGCGCGGGCTGTTCGCCAATGTGCTGAGCCTATTGGCGCCGCGCGCGCAGGCCAAAGGGTTGCAGTTGCAGCAATGGGTGCAGCCCGACGTTCCGGTTCAACTCGTGGCCGACGGGGCTCGGCTGCGACAGATTCTTCTCAACCTCGTGGGCAACGCGATCAAGTTCACCGAGTGCGGCAGCGTGGATTTGCTCGCCAGTGTTGAGCCGACCAGCGCCGGCGAGGACGTGCTGGTGGTCTCGGTGGCGGACACAGGCATCGGGATCGCACCGGAGGATATTGCACGGCTCTTTACCCCATTCGTGCAGGGCGAGAGCGGACCGGCGCGCCGTTTCGACGGAACCGGACTGGGCCTGGCAATTTCTCGGCAACTGGCGCAACTGATGGGAGGTGAGCTGATGCTCGACAGTACACTAGGTGTTGGTACGCGGGTGATGCTGCGCGTGCCGATGCCGGGTTGCCCCGACGCTGGATCGCCCCTGTCGAACTCTGAGAGACGAGAGCATCACGCCGAGTTCAGGTTGGCATAGGTGGCGGCATCAAGTTGATGCGCATGATCGCCAGGGATCTGAGGCGGGACCTCGAAAGAAGAAATCCGCCCGCTAAAGAATTGCCTGCGCCATTTTTTCTTGGAGTACCGCATGAATGGTGTGCGCCTGTTGACGAGGCGGATTCGGTGGATCGACCTGCTCGGTCTGCTACGGTGCGTTGGCTTCTTGCTGTTGATGTCCATCTGGCATGGCGCAGTGGCGCAGCAGCCCATTGCTACCACGGCGCAAACGATACGGGTTGGGGTAGTGCAGAACGACTGGCCGCCGTTTGCCATCGTGCAAGACGGACAGGTGAGCGGCATCGGTGTCGACTTCCTGCGCGCGGCGCTTGGCGACCGCCCCGTGCGCATTGTCACGACCACGTTTGCCAGTATGCCTGCCCTGCTGGCCGCCGCGTGCGCCAACCAGGTGGACGTGGTGCTGAACGTTGGCGAGACTGCCGAGCGCGCGCGTTGCCTGCGCTTTTCCGATGCCTACTTCGATGCCACTGCTGCCATCGTCGGCCGCGCAGGGGCAGCGGGGCAGCATGCCGTCGCATTGGAGCAGGCACGGATTGCAGTGGAGCCGGGCACGTTCATGGACGAGCGGCTTCGCGCACGGTTCCCGAATGCGCGGTTTGTGCCCGTGAAGGACGCTGAAGGCGGGTTGCGTGCCGTACGCGACAACCAGGCGGATTACTACCCCACGCGGCAGCCAGTGGCGGACTATTACTTGGGACGGCCCGAGTACAAAGGCCTGGCCGTTCAGGCAGGCTACCGGGAGCCCGGTGGCGGCCTGCATTTCGCGTTCAGTCCGGCCGCCGCCGCCCTACAGACCACCGTCAATCAGGGGCTCGCCACGATGCCACAAGACGCGCGGCGCGCCATTATCGGTCGTTGGGTGACGCCTCCGATCGTAGCGTCGTCGCCTGCAGGAGAGTTCTTTCTGACGCCGGAGGAGCGGGCGTTTCTGCAATCGCTGCCCGTGCTGAAGGTGGCATTCGACGCGGGGTCGGCACCCTATAGTTACGTCGACGACAAAGGACGACCCGGCGGCATGGCGGCTGACTACCTGTCATATCTGGGTCGCACGCTCGGCGTACGGTTCCAGCGTGAGCGTGCCGCACCCTTTGCGCAGACCGTGGAAGCGCTGCGGCAAGGCAAGCTGGACCTGATGGCCGTCGCCGTGGCCGAGGATCCAGCGCTGGCTGGCCTGCCGGTGACCCGGCCCTATGCCTCCTTCCCGATGGTCATCGTGGGGCGCCAGTTGGATGTGGCGGTCGAAGGCCTCAACGACCTGACTGGCAAGCGTGTGGTCGTTTGTGAGGCGAGTGGTGTGGAGGGCCTGCTCAGGGCAGCCGTCCCGCATCTGCAGTTGTCCGTCGTAAGTTCCGTGCATGCCGGCATGGAGGCGGTTGCCAATGGGAAAGCCGATGCATATGTGGACGATCTGGCTACGGTGGACGTGGAGCTGCAACGTTATTTCGCGGGGACGCTGCGCATCATAGGTTCCGGCAGACAAACGCTGGACATGGGCTTTGGCTTGTCCCCCGAGCTGGGAGCACGGCTGCTGCCGCTCATTGACCGTGCCATGGAATACATGCCGCAAGTCGAGCGCCTCGCGATCCAGAGCCGTTACATCGCCGCCAGCTATGCTCTGGAGCCCTCATGGCAGCAGGTCCTGCGACGCATCGCCCCATACCTGGTCGCCGTCATCGTTATTATCGGGATCCTGCTGCGCTCGCAGTATCGATTGCGACGGGAGGCGTCCGCCAGGCGACTCGCCAAACAGCAGCTTCAGGCGCAGCTGGATTTCCAGCGCACGTTGATCGACGCCGTCCCGATTCCGATCACCGTCAAGGATGCCCAAGGGCGATACGTTGAAGTCAATGCCGCCTTCCAGTCGCGGGCGGGGATGACTAGACAGCAGATGGTTGGTCACTTGCCCACAGAGCTGAATGTGCCGGGCAACCGCGCAGCCGAAGCGTTGGAAGCGGGCTCCCGGCGAGCCCTGGAGACCCAACAGCTGCAGCAGTTTGCGGTGGACTACGTGGACGCCGATGGCAGGCAACGCTATTACCTGTGCTGGGCGCAACCCATCAAGAGAGTCGGGCCGGAGTTCGCCGGGGTCATCTCGGCCGCGGTGGATGTGACGGAGATTCGCAACGCCGAAGCCAAGGCCCAAGCTGCCGAGGCCATGCTTGTGGACGCGACTCGCCATTTGCCCGCGACGGCTTTCCGAATGCGCGAGCGCGACGGTGTCTTTTCGTATGAGTGGGTGAGCGGCAATGCGCAGCAACTGCTCGGTCGCTCATCGGAATCGTTGATCGGTCCGGCTAATCCGCTGCTGGGCATGGCCAACGTGGAGGACCGCATCGCGGCGTTGGCCGCAGCCGAAGAGGCCAAAACCACGGGGCGGCCTTTGAGCGCGGATATGCGTCTTCTGATCCGTGGACAAACACGCTGGATCCGCATCCATGCCGTGCCTAAGACAGAGCCGGATGGCGGCGTCCTGTGGCACGGCTACTATGTGGACCTCACGGAAGAGCGCGAGCGTGCCAACGCACTGGCGCAGGCAAAGGATGCGGCCGAAGCGGCATCGCGAGCCAAGGACAGTTTTCTGGCCATGATGAGCCATGAGATCCGCACGCCAATGAATGGCATTCTCGGCCTGATCGAACTGCTGCAAAGAACGCCGCTGACGGCCGAGCAGCAGCGCATGGTCGCGTTGGCCGGCGAGTCTGGCCAGGCACTCGGACGGATACTGGACGACATTCTGGACTACGCCAAACTCGAGGCCGGGCGGCTTGCCATCCTGCGAGCGCCGGTGGATCTTCGGGAACTCTTCGACGGCGTGCTCGGCTCGCTGTTGCCGCAAGCTTTCCAGAAGGGCTTGCGTCTGAAGCAAAGGGTGAGCGCGGAGGTGGCGGCCATCGTGCAGGCCGATGGCATCCGTCTGCGCCAGATTCTGTTCAATCTGCTAGGTAATGCCATCAAGTTCACCGATCACGGCAGCGTGATGTTGCGCGCAACCATGGAGCCAGGTGCTACCGGGTTGCCAATGCTGGTCGTGGTCGTGGAAGACACTGGAATCGGTATTGCCAGGACGGATCTCGCTCGCCTGTTCGCCCCGTTCATGCAAAGCGAGCGCAGTACCGCACGCCGATTCGGTGGAACCGGGCTGGGGCTGACCATTGTCAGGACGCTGGCAGAGCTCATGGACGGCGAGATAACCCTGAAGAGCGAGGCGGGGGTGGGTACGACGGCGGTACTCCGGGTGCCATGCGAAGTCGTCAGCCAGGGCTATGATTTGCCGAACCTCCGCGGCAGGGCGCTATCCGTTCTTGTCAGCGATGACAGCAGGCGTGCGGCCCTGATCGCCTACGGCGAGGCCGCCGGCATGCGCTGCGTCAGTTCGGAGGATGAGACTCCGGAGGATGGCATCGCAATTACCGATCGGATGGAGCGAGCCGGGCGAAAGGGCCAGTTTGCGATTCACCTGACCGATGAATTGCTGCCATTGGGTTACAGCCAGGATGAGTCTGGCGTGTCGCTCGGCAGCAATCCGTTGCGATGGACGGCTTTTGTGGGAGCACTGGAAGCGCTGCTCAAGGGCATTGCACCAGCCTCACCACAGGCCTCGCGGGCGGGAGAGGGGAAAGCAGACGATCTGGTGCCCCAGGGCGCCAGGATCCTCGTCGTCGAGGACCATCCCATCAACCGGGAAGTTATCGGGCAGCAACTGCGTCTGCTGGGCTACCGCAGCACGGTGTGCACCAACGGGCAGGAAGCGGTAACGGCGCTGCGGGCCGATGCGTATGATCTGGTGCTGACTGATTGCCACATGCCGATCATGGACGGATTTGACTTGACTCGGTCGATCCGGGCGAGTGATCGGCCGTCCGTCCGAGCGCTGCCCGTGGTGGGACTGACTGCAACAGTCGCCAGGGAAGAGCATGTCCTGTGCATGGAAGTGGGCATGAACGCGTTCCTGGTGAAGCCGGCGACATTGGCATCGCTACAGCAGACGATCGAGACCGCATTGCAAGGAGGTCCGGAGGCACCGTCGCCCGAGACGGAAGTTCGATCTCCGGAAGCAGCACCCACCCGTCAGACGCCGGAATCCGGCGGGTTCCGTCCGGAATGTATCGATACTGTCGGGCTGCGGTCCCAACTGGAGCCCATGTTGGCGGAGCGCGACGTGCGCCAGATCTTCTTGCGATCCCTGGAACAAGACCGCGACGCCTTGCGTGCGCAGCTGGCGGCGCCGACGCCCGTAGGACTGGGCAAGTGGTGTCATCGTGCCGGTGGCGCGATTTCGGTGATGGAGCAGCCATACCTGCACGAGTTGCTCGATCGGCTGGATGGTCTGCTGGAGACCGGCTCCCCGGCTCAAATCCAGTCGGCGGGCGCTTCGCTGTCGGCGATGTATGACTACCTGATCGATTGGCTGGAGAAGCTGGATGTTGCGTGACCGGCCTGCCAGGAAGATCGGGCGAGCGGCAGCCGTGGCCAGCCCCGAATGCAAGACCATCGGAATAGCCGGGCGATGTCAGGCGATTGACGGCATCTTCCGTCAGCCGCGAAGATCCTTCAGCGGCACTCCCATCAGAAGAGTACGTCTAGCAAGTCAAACAATTCGGCGTCGCCCCGGGCCGCAGACCGTGACCGTCGGCGGACTTCCTCCAGCAAGCACTCCACGAAACACTGTGCGGCGTTGCTGCGCATGGTGTTGCGCCGACCGATGATGCCCAGACGGCTGGTCTCGAACTGCTCGGAAATTCGCACCGGCAGCACCCAGCCTCGCATGGCATCGCACACCAGCAAGGGCTTGGGGCAATAACTGAGCATCCCGACATGGGTGCCTTGATCGGACTGACGCTGACCAACACCCTGTCACCGGAAGCCCTCGAAAGCTGGGGTTGGCGCATCCCTTTTGCGATCGGCATCCTGGTGATTCCCGTTGGTCTCTATATCCGCCGGCATCTCGATGAAACCGGCGTCGTGCAGGAGGACGGCGCGCCGAGGCAGGAGCACGCCGGCCTGCGCGAGATCTTCACCCGTTATTGGCGCATGGTGGTGGCCGGAGTACTGATCACCATCGGAGGCACCTCGGCCACCTATATCGTGCTGCACTACATGAGCAGCTACGCCATCTGGGTGCTGAAGATCCCGGCTGGGGTCAGCATGGCGGCAGGCTGTGTGGGCGCACTGGTGCAGGTGGCACTGTCTGCGTACGCGGGCAGGTTGTCGGACCGGATCGGCCGCAAACCGCTTATTCTCTGGTCGCGTATCGCGATGCTGGTCGCGATCTACCCGGGCTTCCTGCTGCTCAATGCTCAGCCGACCCTGCCCGTGCTGCTGGGCGTTGTCGCCGCGCTGTCACTGATGCTGGTGCTGAACGTCGTGCCGTCAGTGGTAATGCTCTCGGAACTGTTTCCGCGGCGCATCCGTGCGACTGGCATGTCGATCGTGTACTGCATTGGCGTGCTGGTGTTTGGTGGTTTCGCGCAGTTCCTGGCCACCTGGTTGATCGCCGTGACCGGCAATGCGAATGCCCCCGCGCTATATGTGATCGGTTGCGGCATCGTATCGCTTGTGGGCCTGGCCATGGTCACGGAAACGGCCGGCAAGCGACTGAACTGAGCGACCGCGATCCAAGCGGCAGCGTCTCTGGCGTCAAGCGACGTGCAAAGCGTTGTCTTATTGCGATCGCGCGAGCATCGCAGCCAGCAGCCTGTTCGCGTTTTTCAGCATCGGTTCGTTACTTGTCTACGCGGTGTTCGGGGTGCTCTACCTGGGCGCAGCGTTCGCGCCCCCGATTCACGACCTCTCGATGGCCATCTACTTCTCAATCGTCTCAATGTCGACGGTCGGGTATGGTGATTGCGGGCCGAGTCCAGGGCTTCGCCATCCTTCTGCACGGACTGCGCCTTCATGCAGGTTTCGATAAGCAACGGCTTGGCCGGGAAAATCCTGGTGTAGATCTCTGCCCATTGCTGCGCGTCGTCGCGATGCCAAGTGCGCTGCCGTTCGGAAGCGATGGCTGCTGTATCCATCGGTACGACGCTCACCTGCACCACGCGAGCCAGCGTGATTTTGTGGGCCATTTTCGCGTACGTGCCCGAGGCGTCCACCACCGCAACGACCTTGTAGCCGTCAGCGCCTGCGTTGATGGACGGGAAGGCCATGCACACGCTCAGGCGCTGGTGGTCTGCTGGGCAACCGTGCCGAATCGGCCGCCGTTGAGGTCGGTAAACGCCTGGAGGATCTCATCCTGGCTGTTCATCACGAAAGGTCCATAGCCGATGATCGGCTCGTCGATCGGTTCGCCGGCCAGCAGGATCAGGACAGCATCGGTGCTGGCTTCCATCGACACATCTTCGCCAGCACGATCCAGCAGCACCATCTGGGCTTCGCCAGCCACTGTGCTGACATTGACGCGCACCGTACCGCGCAGCACGATCAGTGCGGCGTTCCATCCGGATGGGATCGGTAGCTCGCTGATGCCACCCTGGTTCAGGCGCATGTCCCATACGTTCATCGGCGTGAAGGTGTGCGCGGGGCCGACCTTGCCCTCGTACTGGCCAGCGATGACGCGGACCGTGCCGGCATCATCACGAAGCGGCACGACGGGAATGTCGGCATCGACGATGGCCTGGTAGCCGGGCGCCGTCATCTTGTGCTTGGCGGGAAGGTTCACCCAGAGCTGAACCATTTCCAGGGGCCCGCCGGTGCGAGTGAAGGCCTCGGAGTGAAACTCTTCATGCAGAATGCCGCCGCCGGCCGTCATCCATTGCACATCGCCAGCACCGATCACGCCGCCCTGGCCGGTTGAGTCGCGATGCGCGACTTCACCCTTGTAGACAATGGTCACGGTTTCGAAGCCTCGGTGCGGGTGGACACCGACGCCTCGCGGCTGCTGGCCCGGACTGAAATCGGCAGGGCCCGCGTAGTCGAGCAAGAGGAAAGGGCTGAGCCGTTTGCCATGGCTCTGATAGGAAAACATCGAGCGCACAGGGAAGCCGTCGCCCACCCAGTGTGGACGTGGTGCGCTGTAGACACCGAGGACTCTCTTCATTGCAATCTCCAGTTTCGCGGCGATGCCGCGCAATTGCAGGAAGAGTAGGTGTCCCGCACTCAGATCAGTAGATCCCGGATCTGCATCTCAGCGTCCTATGGCGCGGACGATGAGGGTGCGGCGGCCTGGCGGTGCCATGGCCACAGGCTGGCTCCATGCACCGTGCGGCCGTTTGAATCTCTGGTCTAGTCCTCTTCCATTTTTTCGAATCGTTCGGCGAGGTAGTCAATCAGCAATCTGACGCCGGGCAGCAAGCCGCGCCGCGAGGGAAAAACCGCATGAAGAATTTCGCGCCGAGGCGCCCAGTCGGGTAGCAAGCGGACGAGGGAACCATCTGTCAACTGGTCACGCACCATCATCACTGGCAACTGACAGACGCCTACCCCCGCCACTGCCGCATTGCGCAAGGCAATCATGTCACCAGTTACCAAACGTGGACGGTGATGGATCGTGGCCTGTACGCCGTCGGGCCCGTACAGGTGCCACGTGTGATCCTGCTGGGGAGTCCCGATGGCCAGGCTGGGCCAGTCCGAAAGTTCGGCGGGGGCAGGCGGCATGCCATGGGCTTGGGCAAGCGCGGGGCTGGCAACAAGGCACTGGCTGCGCTCGGCCAGTACGCGGATGACCAAGTCGCTGTCCTGGAGCGGCGGCGGGCGCACGCGGATGGCTAAATCGATGGCCTCTGCAACGGGATCGACCCGCCGGTTGGTGGCCTCTAAATGAACGGTCAACAGGGGATGCCGTGCCATGAACTCGCTGAGAATCGTTCCGACATGGACCTGGAGGAGTGCCACCGGGCAAGTCATGCGCAGGGTGCCCCGTGGTTCGGCCTGTATGACCTCGATAGCCTCCTGCGCGGCTTCTGCCTGCATCAGCATGGCCTTGCAGTGCTCATAGTAGACGCGGCCGATTTCGGTGACGGCGAACTGGCGGGTCGAGCGCTGTATCAGCCGCACGCCCAGGCGTTCCTCCAACATGGCGATACGGCGGCTCAGCTTGGATTTTGGCATGCCCAATGCCCGTCCTGCCGGGGCGAATCCACCATGCTCCACAGACTGCGCGAAGTAGTAGAGATCGTTCAGGTCTTGCATGGGCATGTCTGGTTGTTCAATTTATGGGACTCTGCCGATCATTTTTTATATCTACAGCCGGCGTCGTCCCAATACTAAGCTGTAGGCATCAATGCAGCAAATGGCCATCGCGGATTGCAACCCTTACAAGGCCACTAGCAGGCATGCCTATGGTGTGATCGGGGAGCAACAGATGTCATTACGTACGGAAGAGATCGAGGCCTATCTGCGGGTCGTCGAGCTAGGGGGAATCAGCGCGGCAGCGCGGCATATGGGGTTATCCAAATCCGTTGTCAGCAAGCGCATCAGCGATCTGGAGCGGGAACTCGGCGCATCGTTGCTCCAGCGCTCTTCGCGTCGCATGCAGCCCTCCGAGAGCGGCCGGTATTTCTATGAGCAGGCGCGCGCAGCCATGAGTCAGCTTACCCAAGCAGCGCAGAGTGTCTCGGAGGCGGCGCAGGAAGTCTGTGGCGAACTGCGCATCCTGGCGCCCATGAGCTTTGGTACACGCTGGTTGTCGCCGCTCATTGCGGAATTCGGCCGCGCCAACCCACGGCTGCGACTGAGTCTCGAACTGGACGACAGGTTGGTCGATCTGGCCTACGGCGGGTACGACGTGGCCATCCGCATTACGCGGCTGCGCGACAGCGACCTCATCGCGCGCAAGCTTGCGCCCAGTCGCCGCGTGGTGTGTTGCAGCCCGGACTATGCGGCGCGCGCCGGACTTCCCCGAACCGTCGAGGATATCGGCCACCATGCCTGTCTGTCATACAGCAATTCCTTGCCGGGCCAAATCTGGACCTTCCAGCCGGACGCGCATGAAGAAGCGCCGAAGACCATCACGCCGCGCGGCATCTACACGGCCAACAACGGCGAGGTGCTGCGTGATGCCGTGCTTGCCGGCCATGGCTTGGCCGTGTTGCCACGCTTCATCGTCTGGGAAGACCTGCGGGCGGGTCGGCTGATCGAGGTTCAGCCAGGGGCCACGCCGGTGGAGGATGGCATCTTTGCCGTCTATCCCCGTAACGCATTCGGTTCGGCCAAGCTCAGGGCCCTCGTGCAGTTCCTGCAGGCTTCGCTTTCGCAGCCGCCGTGGGAAGTTCCCGGCTCGTCGATGGAAAGCGCCGAAGTGGTACCCCTGTATGCGGAGGCGCCCAAACGTTGAAATTGGGCTCAGGCGCGCAAAGGGTAGGGCTTCTCCGGATCGATGCCGTACTTGGCGATGGCCTGGCTCAGTACGCCGCGCTCCAGCGCGCCTTCATCCACCAGTGCCTTCAGGGCCGCCAGTGTGATCCAGCGGCGGTCCACCTCGAAGAAATCACGAAGCTGTTCGCGAGTATCCGAACGGCCATAGCCGTCAGTACCCAGCACTGTGTACGCACGCGGCACGAACGGACGGATCTGTTCGGCCAGCGCCCGCACATAGTCGGTGGCGGCGATAACCGGGCCACGCGTGTCGGCCAGGCAGTGTTCCACATGCGATGTGCGGGGCGCCTCGTCAGGGTGCAGCAGGTTCCAGCGTATGACTTCGTTGCCCTGGCGTGCCAGTTCGGTGAAGCTGGGACAACCCCACAGGTCGGCCTGCACGCCCCAGTCCTGCTCCAGCATGGCTGACGCCGCAATGACTTCGCGGAAGATCGTGCCGGCGCCCAGCAACTGCACGCGGGGGGCTTCGCCGTTGCTTGTGCGGCGGAATGCGTACATGCCCTTGAGAATGTCTTGCTCCGCGCCCTCGGGCATCGCCGGATGCTCGTAGTTCTCGTTCATCACGGTGATGTAGTAGTAGACGTCTTCCTGCATCTGCAGCATGCGGCGCAGGCCGTCCTGGATGATGACCGCGAGTTCGAAGGCAAACGTGGGGTCGTAGCAGACGCAGTTGGGGATGGTGCCACCCCAGACCAGGCTGTGGCCGTCTTCATGCTGCAGGCCTTCGCCGTTGAGCGTGGTGCGCCCCGCTGTGCCGCCCAGTAGGAAGCCGCGCGCGCGCTGGTCGCCGGCGGCCCAGGCCAGATCGCCAAAGCGCTGGAAACCGAAGATCGAATAGAAGATGAAGAAGGGGATCATTGGCTCGCCATGCGTGCTGTACGACGTGGCCGCGGCAATCCAGTCTGCCATGGCGCCGGCTTCGTTAATCCCTTCCTGGAGGATCTGGCCGCCCTTGGATTCCTTGTAGAAACTCAATTGCGACGCGTCCTGCGGCGTATAGGTCTGGCCCTGCTGCGACCAGATACCGATCTGGCGGAAGAGGCCCTCCATCCCGAACGTGCGCGACTCGTCCGAGACAATCGGCACGATGCGCTTGCCGAGCGCCTTGTCACGTAGCAACGTATTGAGGATACGCACGAAGCTCATGGCGGTGGAGAACTCGCGTCCTTCGCCGCTCGCCTTAAGTTGCCCATCAAATGCGGACAATGGCGGCACCGGCAGTTCAGGCCCCGTGCGGCGGCGCGATGGGAGGTAGCCCCCAAGGGCCTGTCTGCGCTGATGCAGATAGGCGTGTTCGGGCGATCCTTCCTCGAATTTCAGGTAGCTGAGATCGGCGAGTTGCTCGTCGGTGAGCGGCAGGCCAAAGCGGTCGCGGAACTGCCCCAGCGTTTCCACGCGCATATGCTTTTGCTGGTGGGTGATGTTCTGGGCCTCGCCCGCCTCGCCCATGCCATAGCCCTTGATAGTCTTGGCCAGGATCACGGTGGGCTGGCCGGTGTGGTGCGCCGCTGCGTGGTATGCGGCGTAGACCTTGTGTGGATCATGGCCGCCGCGATTGAGTTGCCAGATGTCGTCGTCGGACCAATCCGCCACCAGCGCCTTGAGGGCTGGGGAGTTGAAGAAATGTTCGCGCACGTAGGCGCCGTCTTTGGACTTGAAGGTCTGGTAGTCACCGTCGACGCAGGCCATCATCCGTTGCGCCAGGATGCCGTCCTTGTCGCGGGCCAGCAGGGCGTCCCACTTACTGCCCCATACGACTTTGATCACATTCCAGCCGGCGCCGCGGAACTCGGATTCCAGTTCCTGAATGATCTTGCCATTGCCACGCACGGGGCCGTCCAGGCGTTGGAGGTTGCAGTTGATGACGAACACCAGGTTGTCGAGTTGTTCGCGCCCGGCCATGCCCAGTGCGCCGCGGGATTCGGGCTCGTCCATTTCGCCGTCGCCGCAGAATACCCAGACCTTGCGTGCGCGATGGTCGCCGAAGCCGCGGTCCTGCAGGTATTTCATGAAGCGGGCCTGATAGATGCCCATGATCGGGCCCAGGCCCATCGACACGGTCGGGAACTGCCAGAAGTCCGGCATCAGCCAGGGATGCGGATAGGAAGAGATACCTTGACCGCCGACTTCCTGGCGAAACTTGTCCATCTGGGCCTCGCTGAGCCTTCCCTCCAGGAAGGCGCGGGCATAGAAGCCGGGCGCTGAGTGGCCCTGGAAAAACACCAGATCGCCGCCGTGCTGTGCGGACGGAGCGTGCCAGAAGTGGTTGAAGCCGACTTCATATAACGTCGCCGCTGAGGCAAAACTGGCGATATGTCCACCGACGTTCGTATCGCGTCCCGCGCGCAAAACCATCGCGATGGCATTCCATCGGATAAATGAACGAATACGGTGCTCCAGTCCCTGGTCGCCGGCACTGTGCGCCTGATTGTCGAGCGGGATCGTATTCACGTAGGCCGTATTGGCGCTGAACGGCAGGTAGATGCCGGCGTCATGCGCGCGCCGGATCAACTGTTCAATAAGGAAATGCGCTCGCTCGGGGCCTTCGTGGGCTATGACACCTTCCAGCGCGTCCAGCCATTCACGGGTTTCCTGAGTATCGATGTCGTTGTCGCTGGCGGACGAGATGGGCATCACTGGCGCCATGGTGATCTCCTGTCGGCCCGGTGCGGGCAAGCGGCACGGAACCGGCCGCAGTGAAGGGAATATGCAAGGGGGAAAAGACTAGCACCGCGAAGCAGTATGGATAAGGTGCACCGCGGCAAACATGCTGTTCGGCTCAGGGAAACACCACCCCATAAGGGGCGGCGCTCTGGCATTCGATGATGCGCGATCAGGCGCCGTCGGTGAAGACGTCGACAGTTCTGATCGCGCCATCCGTGTATGGGTCTGCCTTGCGAACAGCAAGCGTGCGGAACTGTTCCTCGACAAGTGGCTGCGAAGTGTTTCGTACGGCGATTTGCGCTTGTGTGGCACTCGCGCGGCCGCCGTCGGTAAAGGGATCCGGCTTGCGAGGTGCTGCGTGCGCGCTGGACGTCGCGACTAGGAGGGCGGTGGTAGCTAGGACGATGGCTTTCATGGTTGGACTCCAATATCGGGTTGAAAGAGGACTTCGTTGAGCGGGGTCAACTGCACTGTCGACGGATGCAATATATCACAACCGTACCGTATGGTACTGTTCTGTTTGTGGGGTGTGGCATGGGTGCCGTTATGTGTCGCAAACAGCCGCCTTTGGTAGACTGCGCCGTCCTTCATCCATATGGTCCCGACTCTTCCTGTGAAAGCCACTTCGTCGCCAACGCTGAAATCGCCCGCTTCGGTAGAGAAGCCCGCCATGCGCATTACGCGCCGGGGAGAAGCCAAGCGTGCCGCGATCCTGGAAACCGCGGCAATGCTTTTCCTGGCACGTGGCTATGATGGCGTCAGCCTGGACGAGATCGTGAAGGCGTGTGGGGGGTCAAAGACCAACGTCTATAGTTATTTCGGTGGCAAGGACGGTCTGTTTGTTGCCGTGGTCGAAGCGCTCTGCGATCGCTTCCTGGCGAAGGTGGAGAAGCTTGAGCCGTCGCGCACCAATACAGCCAATGGCTTACGGGACCTTGCAAGTCGTTTTCTGGAGTCGTTGCTGGAGGAAAGCCACCTGGCGTTCCTGCGACTGATCATCGCGGAAGCGCGGCGCTTCCCGGAGATTGGCCAAGTCTGGTACGCACGAGGGCCGCTCGCCACCTGCCAATACGTGGCCGGGTATCTGGCTCGACAGCAGTCGACCGGCACGAAGCTGAACGCCACGCCCGAGGTGGCCGCGCAACTCTTCCACAGCATGGTGATTGCCGGCGTCCTGCACCGTACACTGGCCACTGGCGAGCACCCGGGTGAGGCGCAAATTGACATGTTGGTCAAATCTGCGATTGACCTGATCGTGGCAAAGTCGTCCGCCGCAGGGTAGGGCAACTAATCCAGGCGCTTCATACGGTAGGAAACTTCAATCCGCTCCACAGCGTCGCTGCCTTCTTCCTGAAAGCGGCGAATATGCTCGGTCTGCGTGTGGTGAACCTCCTGGGCGCCGGGACTATCCCAATGCTCGACAAAGACAAAGCGCCTTGGATCGTCCTGCTGCACGAACAACTCATACCGCAGGTTGCCAGTGTCTCTGCGCGAGGGCTCCACTACGGCCCTGAGCTTGTCGCGTAGCTCCGATTCTCTGCCCGCTTTCGCGTACAGGACCACAAGCACAAAGAGATCCTCGTCCATGCCAGCCCTCCGCCCTTTCATGCGACATCGCTACAGGGCAGGCTAGGCAACGAATGTACTGATCGCAAGCGCTTCTTCAGGCTGTTCGGCTGCATCGAACGGCGGGTTCTGTGGCTGGCTATCACGCTACAGCCCGGTCTCACATATGCTGCAAGGGCTCGCAGCAACTCCATATGGACAAGTGGCACCCGTGCCGTATGGCGAGCGTTTACCAATTCTTCTTGGAGGCTATTATGGCCAGCGAACCCATCCGCGATCCACTCAAAGACCATCTGCTTACACCGCAGAACGCAGCCTTCGTTGTCATTGACTATCAGCCAGTGCAGGTGAACTCGATTGCCTCGATGGACCGGCAACTGCTGATCAACAACATCGTTGGTTCGGCGAAGGCAGCGATTGCTTACAAGCTGCCCATCATCCATTCGACTGTGAACGTGAAGACCGGCCTCAACAAGCCGCCCATTCCACAGCTCGCAAAAGTGCTGAAGGACTATCCCACCTACGATCGCACGACCATCAATTCCTGGGAGGATGTCGAGTTCCGCGCAGCCGTAAAGGCAACCGGCCGCAAGAAGCTCATCATGACTGCGCTGTGGACTGAAGCCTGCCTGACGTTCCCTGCGCTCGACGCGCTGGCCGAAGGCTTCGAAGTCTATGTGGTGGTTGATGCAGTTGGCGGTACATCCGGAGCCGCGCATGAGGCAGCGCTGCGCCGCATCGAGCAGGCCGGCGGAAAAATGATCAGCGTGGCCCAGCTGTTTTGCGAACTGCAGCGCGACTGGTCGCGCGCGGAGACCGTACCCGCCTTCATCAACCTGTTTATCGAGACCGGTGGCACGGCCGGCATCCAGTTCTCATACGACCGCACCGAGTAAGTACTAGCAGGAGCCGCGGCTGAAGCGCCGCTCCGTTCCTGCATGTAGCCTCGACCCGTTGGCATGCGTCCGCGTGACTGCCGCGAACAATGCCCTTCGCCTGTTTCTTTGACAGGCTTTTTTTTTAACATGGCAGTACCGTACGGTACGGAATATTTTTACTTGCATCGATAGAAAAGCAGTTCTAGTATATGCGCTATACGCAAAGCTTTGCGCATAGCGCAAAAAAAGGAGGCAGGGTGAAAGCATCGTCCCCAGATACAAAACCGCCGGCTACGGCAATCGCCTTTGTGGATATGCATGGTGTGTCGGTGCACGGTCGCAACCTGAGTCGCGACCTGATCGGTCACATGGGCTTTACGGAATACTTTCTATTTCTGCTGACCAGCCGCGTACCAGACAGCGGGCTGGTGGCGATAACCAACGCTTGCCTGGTTGCTATTGCCGAGCATGGCTTGGTGCCATCAGTACAAGCAGCCCGCATGACGCTGGCGGCTGCACCTGACGCCCTCCAGGGGGCAGTGGCGGCTGGATTGTTGGGATGCGGGTCGGTCATCCTTGGCGCATCGCAAACCGCTGGGCTGATGCTGCAGGAAGTGTTGACGGCGCAGGGTGAGCGTTCCCTGGAGGAGAGTGCCGATACCGTGGTCGCGACCTTGCGTCGCGAGCGCAAGCCTTTGCCGGGATTCGGTCACCCGACGCACAAGGAAGGGGACCCACGCGCCCATCGCTTGCTGGAAGTTTCGCGAGAATTGGGTTTGGCCGGCAGGCATGTGGCGGCACTGGAGGCGGTTGCCGCCGCAGTGCCCCGGCATTTTCCCCGCCCTATTCCGCTCAATGTATCGGGAGCAATCCCTGCCGTCCTGTTGGATGCTGGCTACCCTGTTGGGGCTCTCAAGGGCGTGCCGCTGCTGGCTCGCGTGGCCAGCCTGATCGCGCACCTGCAGGAGGAGACGCGTCTGCCAATAGGCTTCGCGCTGGCTGATGCGGCTGAACATGCCGTTGCCTATATCGGGCCGGAGGTCTGCACAGCATGAACCCATCCGACAACCTGATCGAAGCTCAGGAGTTGTCGCCGCTGGAGGTGCTACGGCAATACCGCGCGCACGACTTCACGCTGTCAGCGTTTCTGGCAGCACGCGTGGCACAGCATCCCGACAAGCCTGCGTTGCTGTTCGAGGGAGAGACATGGAGCTATGGCGAACTGGCTGCGCGCATCGCACGCACCGCGGCGTGGCTCAGCCACGATATGCACATCCGCGCCGGCGACCGTGTTGGTGTGCTGTCCGCCAACCATCCGTCCACCGTCGTGCTGATGTTCGCGCTGGCGCAGCTTGGCGCCACGCTGGTTCCGGCCAATCCCGACTACCGGCTGGATGAGGCGTTGTACGTCTTCGAGCATGCGCAGATCTGTGGGCTGATCTGTTCGCCGAACACGCTCGACACGGCCGCGGCCGTCGTGTCGCAACTTGGCGGCGATGTCTGGCTGCGTGCCAATGAGGCCGGCGGGCACGGACAGGCACTGACCGGCGAATCGGAAGCCGATACCGAGCTGCGGGCCGAGGCCGCCTCTACGGCGATGATTATCTATACGTCGGGCACGACCGGCTTTCCCAAAGGCGCCATGCACGGCCAGCGTGGCTACGTGCTGACGGCCGAAGCATTTGTCGGCCGCATGCACCTGCAGCCGAACGAACGCGTGATGTGCGTGATGCCGCTGTTCCACATCAACGCGCTGATGTACTCGGTAGGCGGCGCGCTGGCTTGCGGTGGCTGCCTGGTGCTGGTGCGCCGGTTCTCGGCGTCGTCATTCTGGCGCTTAGCGGCGGAATGCGGCGCGACGGAGGTCAACTTGGTCGCGGCAGCAGGTAGCATCCTCGCGCGGCGTCCGCGCGAGGAGTTCGTGCCCGGCCACCGGATCTCCAAGATGTTTATCGCGCCGCAGACGAGCGAGATGGTGAGCGCAATGCGCCATGAGTTTCACGTGGCGCGACTGATTGAATGCTATGGCATGACGGAGATCCCAGGAGTCATTGCCAACCCGTTCCATGGCCCACACAAGCTGGGCACGATGGGCCTGATCTCACGCCACCCCGATCCAGATATCTCCCCGCCTCAGGCGCGCATTATTGGCGAAGACGGGAAGGATGTCGCCGCCGGTGATTCGGGCGAACTGCTGATCCGCACACCGACCCTAATGCAGGGCTACTACCGCGACACCGCTCAGACCGACGCGGCGTTCCGCGACGGGTGGTTCGCCACCGGCGACCTGGTGCGCCAGGACGACGACGGCTACTACGTTTTCGTCGCACGCAAGAAGGACGTGATCCGTCGCAAGGGAGAAAACGTTTCGGGCGCGGAACTCGATCGCGTGTTTGGTGAGCATCCTGCGGTGGAGGAGGCCGCGGCAATCGGCGTACCGGCCGAGCTTGGGGAAGAAGAGATCCTGCTGGCCGTGCAACTGAGAGCGGGCTGGGAAGTCGGCGCGACCGAGTTGGTCGACTGGGCGCGCGACCGCCTGGCCGCGCACAAGCTGCCGCGCTTCGTCGTGAAGGTCGATCAAATTCCACATACCCCCACGCACAAGCCGGCCAAGCACCGGCTGAAGGCAGACGCGTGCCTGCTGGCGCGCGCGACGGATGTTGCCGGCTGAGCGGAACCCGTATGACGGCTGCCACAAGCCGCAACCCTGACAAAAATGGAGACAACGATGGACCAGACCAACAACCCCACGCTATCGCGAGCATTGGCCGCAATGTGCACGGATGCCGCCGGCGCCGACTCGGCCTTGCAGGAGAAGTTCGCAATCGCGCTTCGCCATTTCCATGCAATGCTCGACGAACTGCAGCTGACCGATGTGGAGCTCTACCGCATCGCTGCCTGGCTTGGGCAGGTGGCGCGAGACGATGAGGTGATCATGCTGTGCGACATGATGGGCCTGACCATGCGTTCGCTGGACCTGGCCCGCACCGGCAGCGAAGCGACCGCACAGAACGTGACCGGTCCGTTCCCGAAGGACGGCATTGCCGAAGGCCCGAACCCCTGCCAGCTTGCCGCCGATGACGAACCCGGCCAACGGCTCGAATTGAGGGGGCGGGTGAGGGATGCGGTGAGCGGCCGCGTGCTGCCTGGCGCGGAGGTTATCGTCTGGCAGCCCAACCAACTCGGTCGCTATGAGAACGAGGACGACTCACAGTCCGACGACAACCTGCGCGGCAAGCTGCGTTGCGATACGGAGGGCAGCTTCCGGGTGCTCACTATCCGGCCGGGCGGCTACATCATCGGCCGCGAGGATACGGCGGTGGGAGTGCTGATGAAGCGGCTTGGTCGCAACCGGCAGCGTGCGCCCCACATCCACTACCGCGTGCTGCATCCGGGCTACCAGACACTGACCTCGCAGGTCTACTTCGCCGGGGAACCAGCCAATTCGGTCGACTGCATCTTCTCGACCATCGCCGACCATATCGTCGAAGTCACCCCACATCCCGAGCGCGACGGTCATCAGCTCATCACGCTGGACGTGGCAATGGAGCCCGTGGTCTAGCCAGCAGCGGTGATGGAGTGCGCCAGCGCTGGGGCCCGCAGCAGCGCGGATTCGATCATGGCGGCAGCCTCGCGTAGCGCCGGCAGCCGTTCGGACAGCAGGTTTTGCGTGTCGGCTCGCCCGGATTCGGTGGAGCAGTTGACCGCGGCGATGACGCGGCGGGAAGCATCCCGCACCGGCACCGCGACCGACAGCACGCCAATCTCCAGCTGGCTTTCCTGCAGCGCGTAGCCCTGCTCGCGAACCTGTTCCAGGGCCGTGCGCAGTTGGTCCGCTTCACTGAGCGTCATCGGGGTGTACTTCTGGAACGGCGCCTTGGCTAGCAACGCGTCCTGCTGTGCCTGCGGAGCGTGGGCCAGCAGGGTAAGACCGAGCGAAGTGCAATGCACGGGCAGGCGGTAGCCGACTGATGCCCGGAACACGATGCGTCGGCTGCTTGGCACGTGTGCCAGGTAGACCACGCTATCGCCATCCAGGATCGCCAGGGAGACGGCGTCGCGAAAGCGGTCGGCCACCTCTTGCAGGAACGGTTGGACGACATCGCGCAGGTTCATCGAACTGAGGTAGGCCGCGCCGAGCGACAGCACTTTCGGCAGCAGCAGGAAGCGGCGCCCGTTGGCGCCGACATAGCCGAGCGATTGCAGCGTAAGCAATGCGCGGCGTGCCGTGGCCGGGGTCATGCCTGTGGCCTGGGCGACTTCGCTCAGGGTCATCTCGGGCAAGCCCTCGGTGAACGCCTGGATGACGGCCAGTCCGCGCGCCAGAGCCGCTACGTAGTCACGATGACCCTCGTCCGGTCGGGGCGAGGGTGCCTCACTGATGGGTGGGCGGGGCAGGTCGGTTGATGTCATGACCGCATTTTATCCGCACTTGGGCGGATGCCCTTTTTACGAACGAGACAGTTGTGGGAGGTAGCTGAATGACCCAAGCCGGAAACATGTCCGACAGCAAGCCCGAGGCTGGGCAGCCCATGCCACTTGAGGGTGTGCGGGTGGTCGAGCTCGGATCGCTGATCGCTGGCCCCTACGCAGCCGGACTGCTGGCGCAGTTCGGTGCCGAGGTGCTGAAGATCGAACCGCCGCAGGACGGAGACTCGCTGCGCAGATGGCGCAAGCTGCATGACGGGACTTCGCTGTGGTGGTACGGCCAGAGCAGGAACAAGAAATCCATCACACTGGATCGGCGTTCGGCGGCGGGTCAGGAAATCCTGCGCAGCCTCGTGGCAGAGGCCGATATCGTGATTGAGAATTTCCGCCCCGGCATGCTCGAGAAATGGGGGCTGGGCTGGGAAGACCTACGTGCCGTCAACCCGACGCTCGTCATGGTGCGGGTGTCGGGCTACGGGCAGACCGGCCCCTGCAAGGATCGCCCCGGCTTTGCGGCGATTGCGGAGTCGATGGGCGGGTTGCGCTACGTCGCGGGCTATCCGGATCGTTCGCCGGTGCGCTCGGGAGTGAGCATCGGCGACACGCTGGCTTCGATCTACGGTGTGATCGGTGCGTTGCTGGCAATGCACCACCCGCGCGCAAATGGTAGCGACGGGCAGTTCATCGACGTGGCGCTATATGAGTCGGTGTTCGCGGTGATGGAGATAGTGGGGCACGATGTCTCGGGGCGATGACCTGATGACCATGACCTGACCAAGAGGAGACCATAAGCATGGTGCAAGCCAATCCACCAGCCAGCCTGCTCGACAAGCTGTGGGCCAGCCACGTGATTCACGAGCAGTCCGACGGACCTTCGCTGATCTATATCGACCGGCACCTGGTCAATGAAGTAACCAGCCCACAGGCCTTCGAGGGGCTGCGCCTGCATGGCCGTGAGGTATGGCGTCCTGCATCGGTGCTGGCCACGGCCGACCACAACGTGCCAACTACCGAACGGGCGGCGGGCATTGCCGACCCGATCAGCCGCGCGCAGGTCGACGCACTCGAGCGCAACTGCGCTGCGACTGGAATCGTGAACTTCGGCATGAACGACCCGCGCCAGGGCATTCTGCACGTGGTGGGTCCCGAGCGCGGCGCGACGCTGCCCGGTATGACCATTGTCTGCGGCGACTCACATACATCCACACATGGCGCCTTCGGAGCCTTCGCTTTCGGTATCGGTACCTCGGAAGTCGAACAGGTGCTCAGCGCGCAGTGTCTGTGGATGAAAAAGCCGCGCTCGATGCTGGTCCGGGTAGAAGGTGAGTTGGCGGCAGGTGTTTCTGCCAAGGACATCGCGCTGGCGCTGATCGGACGCATTGGTACGGCGGGAGCGACCGGGTACGTGATCGAGTTCGCCGGCAGCACCATCCGTGGCCTCAGTATGGAAGGGCGCATGACCGTCTGCAACATGGCGATCGAGGCGGGGGCTCGCGCTGGCATGGTTGCCGTGGACGAAACCACGTTGGCATATTTGGCCCATCGCCCGCAGGCGCCGCAAGGTGAAGCATGGGAAAGTGCCAGCGCCTACTGGCGCACGCTGCGCAGCGATCCGGACGCAGTGTTCGACGCGGTCGTGGACATTGGTGTTGCGACGATCCGGCCGCATGTGACATGGGGCACGTCCCCGGAAATGGTGGTGGCGATCGACGAGCGCATTCCCGATCCGCGACAGGAAGCCGATCCGGTCAGGCGCCGTGGCATGGAACGGGCACTAACCTACATGGGGCTGGAGCCCGGCATCAAAGTGGCATCTATCGCGCTCGATAAGGTTTTCATCGGGTCTTGCACCAATGCACGGCTCGAGGACTTGCGAGCCGCCGCCGACGTGCTCCGCGGCCGCCACGTGGCGTCGAACATTCGTCAGGCGCTAGTGGTGCCCGGCTCCGGGCTGGTGAAGTCCCAAGCGGAAGCGGAAGGCCTTGACAGGGTCTTCATCGACGCTGGCTTCGAGTGGCGCGAGCCCGGATGCTCAATGTGCCTGGGCATGAATGACGATCGTCTTGCTCCTGGTGAGCGCTGTGCATCCACGTCCAATCGCAACTTCGAAGGCAGGCAGGGGCCCGGCGGTCGCACCCACCTGGTCAGCCCGCAAATGGCCGCGGCAGCGGCGGTTGCCGGGCACTTTGTCGACGTGAGCACCGTGCTGCAGGAGAAGTCAGCGTGAAGGCCTTCACAGTACTCGATGGGCTGGTGGCGCCTATTGACCGTGCCAATGTGGATACGGACGCCATCTTGCCGAAGCAATTCTTGAAATCCATCCAGCGCAGCGGATTCGGTCCGTATCTGTTCGACGAGTGGCGCTATCTCGACCCTGGCGAGCCAGGGCAGGACTGTTCGCAGCGGCTGCGCAATCCTGATTTCGTGCTTAACCAGCCGCGATACCAAGGCGCTTCGGTGCTGTTGGTGCGCGAAAATTTCGGTTGCGGATCGTCGCGCGAGCATGCGCCATGGGCCCTTGAAGACTTCGGGCTACGCGCGCTGGTCGCCCCCAGCTTTGCGGACATCTTCTACAACAACTGCATGAAGAATGGCCTGCTGCCGATCGTGCTGGAGGCTAACGTCGTTGACAGGCTTTTCGCTGAGGTCGACGCCACGCCGGGATACCGCCTGCATGTCGATCTGGCAACACAACTGGTGACGACACCCTCGGGCGACGCCATTTCTTTCTCGATGGATCCATTCAAGAAGCACTGCGTGCTGAATGGCTTGGATGACATCGGGCTGGCGCTGCAGCACGAGGAGGCGATCCGTCGCTACGAGCTGAACAGAATCAGGCACGAGCCCTGGCTGTTCCTATGAGCGGGCGCAAGCCACTCATGTCCCACACCCACATTTACAAGAAATCAGGAGACACCATATGCATGCCCATCGAACGACCGCGAGGTCTGCTGCTGCGATCCTTCTCTCGTCCCGCTGGACGGGGTGTTTTGCAGTGCTCGGCACGGCTTGGCTGTTGAGTGGCGGCGTTGCCCAGGCTCAGACATACCCCAACCAGACGATCCGTCTGATCGTGCCTTACGCGCCGGGTGGCACCACCGACATCATCGCCCGCCAACTGGCGCACCGTATGTCGGAGAAGCTAGGCCAGCAGGTCATCGTCGAAAACAAAAGTGGCGCCAATACCGCCATCGGAGCGGACCTGGTGGCCCGCTCCAAGCCCGACGGGTACACGCTGCTGCTGACCAACGATGCGACATTTGTGCTCAATCCGGTGGTCCTGCCTGGCTTGACGTATAACGTCTCACGTGACTTTATTCCGGTCGCGACGATTGGCTATGTGCCTCTGGTGATGGCCGTCCCGGCTAGCCTGCCGGTCAACTCCATGAAAGCGTTGACGGCCTACGCAAAAGACCGGCCCCACGCGCTCAGCTATGGTTCGTTCGGCAATGGCAGCCAACCGCATCTGATGGGCGAGCTGTTCAACAAGCTGGCAGGAACCGATCTCACCCATGTCCCGTACAAGGGTTCGGCTCCGGCCGTGAGCGATGTCATTGGCGGCCAGATTCTGTTCACGTTCCCCGCGTTGCCAACGATCCAAGGCTTCCTGGATGCGGGCAAGCTCAAGGTGTTGGCCGTCAGCGGGGAAAAGCGCACGCAGGCATTGCCAGAGGTTCCGACGTTCACCGAGGCCGGCTTCGGCGAGATGAACATCTCCGCGGTCTACGGTGTTCTGGGTCCGGCAAAGCTGCCGAAGCCGGTGGTTAGCAAACTGAACGCGACGATCCTGGAGATTCTCAATGATCGGGATTTCGTCGAGACAAAATTCGCGGCGCAAGGCATGGTGCCCATGCGGCTCACTCCCGAGCAGTTCGCCCGCTATATTGAGGACCAGACCCGGAAAACCACGCGGATCGCCGCGCTGGCCGGTCTAAGGAACTGAGTAAGTCGCCTGCAGGCCCCGGGAACAGCGGGCGGCGTCGCGTTGACGGTCCTACGGCTTGCCCGGCTGCACCGTGATCGTGCACGTTGTCCCCATCGCGAGCGGCAGTCCGGCAGGTTCTTCGTCGAGGTGTATTCGCACCGGCACGCGCTGCGCCAGCCGGATCCAGGTGAACACCGGATTCACATCGGCGAGCAGGTTTGCGCCGGTGGGGTTGTCCCGGTCGGCGATGCCTCGCGCTAGGCTCTCCACGTGTCCTCGCAACGAGGCTCCACCGGACATCAGACGGACCTCCACTTTCGCGCCGACCTGCACGTTGGCCAGCTTGGTTTCTTCAAAGTACCCATAGACCCAATAGGAATGCTTGTCGATCACCGCCATTCGCGCGGTGCCCGCGCTTACATAGTCGCCGGCATACAGGTTGAGGTTGGTCACGTAGCCGTCCGCCGGCGAGCGTACTTCGCTGCGTTGCAGGTTCAGCCTGGCTGTGTCCACCGCCGCCAGGCTGGCCTGGTAGTTGGCCAGGGCCTGCTTCTCCTGAGCGCTGACATCTTCGCGGCTTTCGACGGAGATCACCGAACTGTCCAGATCGCGCCGGCGCATGGCTTGCTGATGTCGCATGTCGAGTTCCGCCTTTCGCGCCTGGGCCTGTGCCTCGGCCTGTGCAAGTGCCTGGCGGAATCGTTCCTGATCGATGACGAAGAGCAGGTCGCCTTTGTGTATCTCCTGGTTGTCGCGCACGGCCACACGGGCCACCAGTCCGGAGACATCCGCGGCAATGTTGATCACTTCGGCACGTACCCGTCCGTCGCGGGTCCAGGGCGAGTACATGTAGTGGGCCCAAAGGCTATAACCCAGGGCAATGGCAGCCGTAGCCAACAGACAGGTTGCCAGGACGCGGAGCAGGGATTGGAGATTGAGTTTCATGTGGCGGTTCTGGCGCATCAGTCCCAAAGCAGGAGTCCAATGCCGCTGAAAAGGCAGGTAAATAGCGCGACCCGGAACAGGGCCGGATGCCATACCAGCCGATATATTCCGGCGCGTGCCAGCAAGTGGTCAAATATCCAGTACAGCACGCCGCAAGCCAGGAACACCGGTAGCAGCGATGGCATCAGCACCGAGAAGAGGGCAATTTCGCGTGGCATGGCAGTGGTTCCGGTTTGGGTCAATCTTGGTCCATTGCGGCGTCGAATCCCCCGCCCAGGGCCTGCATCAGGCGCGCCCAGGTGTCCAGCCGCGCGGCCTGCACCAGTGCCAAGGCTTGCTGCTGCCGTCTGAGTTCACTTTCGGTGGCGAGTACGTTCAGGTAATCGGTGAAGCCGCCCCGGTAACCTTTCTCGGCCAGCTCATACGCGCGCTGCGCAGATTTCAGCGATGCCTCGATATCCTGCTGTTGGTCCCCAAGCGAACGCAGCGAGATCACCTCATCTGCCACGCTCTGGAAGGCGGCAAGGACAGTCTTGTTGTAGGTCTCCACCGCCAAGTCATAGCTGGCAGTGGCCACGCCGTAGTTTCCCTGTCTTCGTCCGCCATCGAACAGAGGCAGCGAGATAGCCGCGCCGACGTTGTGGCCCACTGCGTCGCGGCTGACAAAGGTAAAGAAATTGCCGAATGCGGCCGAAGCCAGCCCGATGCTCGCCACCAGGTCAATGTTCGGATAAAAGTCGGCCTTCGCGGCTTTGATGCCGTGCGCCGCGGCTTCCACGCGCCAACGCTGCGCCACCACATCGGGACGGTGCCCGACGAGTTCGGCCGGTAGTGAGGACGGCACTGCTACCGGCGTCTCCAGCAGTAGGCGGGGGCGAAGGAGCCTCTCGCCCGCGCCTGGACCCTGGCCGCTGAGGATGGCAATCTGGTTTTTCGCCAGCGCAACTTGCCGCTCGGACTGCTGCACTTGCGCGAGCAGCGCAGGAATCTGCGTCTGTGCCTGGCTTACCTCCAGTTCGCTAGCAAGGCCGCGGCTGGCGCGCTTGTGCACGATGTCATAGATATTGCGCTGACGCACGAGGTTTGCCTGGTTTACGTCGAGCAAGGCGTACTGCAGCGCCAGATCCACATAAGCCCTCACAACGGACGTTTCCAGGTTGATCTGGACTGTGCGGGCTTCTGCGGCCGTCGCCTGGACGCCGTCCAGCGCGGCCTGAAGGATGGCGCGGTTGCGGCCCCACAGGTCCAGGTCGTAGGCGAGATCGACACTGACATGGTTGTTCCACGTGGTATGGCCGCCGATGGGCTGCGGGGTGGCCAGGCGCGGAAAGCGCGTGCGGCCGAAGGCTCCGCCCGTGCTTATGCCAGGTTCAGTCGCCGCGCCGGCTATGCGGGCTGCGCTTTCGGCCAGTTGGCCACGGGCCAGTGCAATGCGCATATCAGGATTGCCGCCAACAGATTGCGTCACCAGCGCATCCAGGTTCGGGTCCCCCATGCGTTTCCACCAGGCTAACTGTGGCCAGCCTGCATCGCGCTGGGTGGCGCGCAATGCCGTTCCGGGGTCAACGCTGGCAGCATCGATGAGCGTGGACGCCGGAGCGATCCCGCCCGTATCGGCGCAGCCGGCCAACGCCAGGGCAGCCGCGCAGCAGCAGGAAACGAGACGGGCAGTGGGGGCAGCGAATACCATGGACAACTCAAACAGGGTGCGTAGCCGCTCCTGCGAGCGAGTCGACAAGCGGAAATGCGCTGTCCAGCAGGGTAAGTCGGATGACATGCAACTGGGCACGCACTCGGGCCGGGCCGGCTGTGAGCGCACCGGACGCACCGCCAGCCCAGTTCACGGACGCCGCTGTTTCATTGATAACCTGATCGATCGCACTGAGCGCCTTCTCCAGGGTTTGAGTCGAAGGATTCCGAAACAAGCCGGAGATGGCCGCTAGCAACAGGTCCTGCTGCTCTTGCCACGGTCCCGGCATGACATGCCGCACCACGGCTTCCCGTATGTCGATCACAGCCAGGCCGATCTCTAGCGTGGCGAAGGACCAGTTCAACAGCGTCTCCCGACTGAACCTGCCGCTACCCGCCCGTGTGCCGGAATACTGGACGAAGTCGCGGATACTGCTTTCGAAGGTGAGGCGCAGGCCCATCAGGGAGCCATAGCAGACCCTCGAGGCCACGAGCGCACGCAACTGGCGCAAGTACCGATCAGCCAGCCAGCGGCTGCCGGTGGGCACGATGGTGGCGAACGCCAGTGAAGCCATTCCGATGCCCATCAGTGTTGCGAGGCCGGCGTCCAGATAGCCCACTGGGTTGTAGAGCGCAGGGTTTGTCAGGTTCGTCAGAAAGCAAAAGTAGATGCCGAATCCAAGTCCGATGGTTGCAGTCGCCGGGAAGGTTCCTAGATAGCTGCCTGCAAGGATGATCGGCGCCAGGCAGACTGCCAGCAGCGGGAAACCGTCGACCCGCGGCAAGATGACAAAGTTGAACGCCATGCCAGCCACCCAGGCCGTCAGGCAACCGATCAGCATGTGCCTGGCAACGGTGGTGGGTTGCGGCATGACCGAGTAGAGGGCGATGGCGATGGTCGCCGCGATAAGCGCGGAGCCGCCATTGTTCCAGCCCGAGGCGATCCAAAGCCACGAGCAGGCCAGGATGGCAACAGCAGCGCGCACGCCGGATGCGATGGCAAACGCGCGATTGGCGGAGTTCGGCAGCTTGTCAGGGCGGCTGTCGCTGGCGGGCGCTGTGCCGGGGAAATGTTGTGAGCGTATGGCGATAAAGTTGCCGGTGAACGCAAGCAGGTCGGCCATGCCGTCTTCGAAGAAGAGTGCACCAGCAGAAAAGCGGTCGCGCGTGGCGGGCGAAGCGTCCGACAAGGACGTTCTTGTGGACATGATGTGCGCCGGCAGTTCGGCCCAAAGGGCCTGCAGGCCCGCATGAAAATCGTGGACTTGTGCCAGGCTCAGACGGGACCCTGGCTCAGCGTTGGGCAGGATGGCAAGCAGACGCTCGAACAATGCGTGGAGCGCCTCTCCGGCACGATGATCCGCCACCTTCGCGACGCGCGCCTGCAGTTGGTGAATGCTGTGGAACCGCGCGATGGCATCCAGGAAATCGTGGTTCAGGCGGATCATCAGGGCGTTGTTCGCCCGCATCTCCGGGTCCTCGAATACGGTGGCGCTCCGCAGGCTCTCTAGCTGGGCCCGCTCGCCCATCAGGCGAAGGTGGGCTAACCCAAGAGCGTCCCCGGACTCACCCCCGCCAACGGCCTGTCGGATAAAGCTGATGAAGCTTGTCAGATGTTGGTGCCCCGCGCTGAGCAGCATCGCCTTCACTCGTTGTGGAAAGACCAGACCGCTCACCAGGCCCGCGCAGAGGATCCCCACCGACACCTCGCTGAGGCTGACAACCACGTTGTCAAAGATGGCGTAGGGATTGTTGATCGAAGGCACTGCGGCTATGCAGGTGGCATAGCCCGACAGCACAAAGCCGTAAGACTGGTAGTTGCGATAGTAGGCTGCGCCAGCCACGCACAGCCCGATCCAGACGGACAGGCCGGCAAAGAACAACACCCGCTCTTGTGGAAAGGCATGGAACAGCATCAAGGCCGCCAAGTTGCCCACGAGCATGCCCGCAGCGCGGTAGAAACCCCTGGCAAGCACCATGCCGCTGTGCTGATGCATCATCAGAATCACCACCGAAACCATAGCGGTGCGCGGTGCTGATAACTCCAGTCGCATACTTAACCAAGTGGCCATGAGCACGGCTAGCGCGGTCTTGGCGGCATGGAGCCAGCGGCCGGCATCGGCTTGCCAGTATGCACGCAATGCACTGGTCAGTCTGTCCGTCGCCACGTCTGCCCGAAGCGCCTCTGCTTCCATGTCGGAACCTAGGGAAGCAGCACAAATCTTCCGGGCCCAGCACCCATCAGCAGGGCGAAACCTCCAATGATGCTGATGTGTTCTAGGAATCCGGTGAACATGAGCGTACGCTGCGCACCCTCCTGGTTCCAGAAGTCATAGAAGAGCACTGCCGTCGCTAACGTGAATAGCGCCAGCAAGAGCGACGCCGTCGTGGTCTGGAATCCTGCCATGATGGCCAGCCCACAAATGAGCTGGACGGCAATCGTAGCGGACAGCGCTAGTTGCGGGAACGGCAGGTTGCGCGATTTGACCTCGTCCAGCCCATGACTGAAGAAAAGGAGCTTGTTGGCGCCACTAAGCACGTACATAACCGCAATGAACAGTCGGCCGGCAAAAAGGTAGTAGTCAGACACGCGAGTCTCCGGAAAAAGTCTGCCTGTTCCGCTCGGCGCGAGCGCGGCAAGCTTGTGCAGGATAGGCGAGAGCATCTGTTCAGTGTGAGAGGCGGAGGCAGAACTCGCTGTTCGATGTGGTAGAACGCAGGGGCCGCCTTGTCCTCTGCAAGGCGAAACTGGGATTCGGCTCAGACGGCAGGCTTGGCCGGCTCGCGGAGCGATAGCCTTGTACCCGCCACCCCGGCGCGTTAGGAGTCTCACGGCGAGGTCAAACCAACCAATTCATCTGCTCCTCGTCCCATTCTTGAGACACGCGGCGAGCTTCTTTCCGCCGCTGTTGAAAGGAGTACCTCAAGGACCAGAATCGGTATGTGGATTCAATGGATCGATGCAACACCTCCATGTCGCGGCCGTCCCTGAGCGACCCTTTGTGGCCTGTTGCAATACTGGCGAACAAAAGGCCGTTTCCGAGAGTGCGCCGGACGCTGCGCGATAGCGGTCGATCGGTGTCTGTAGAACACGCCAGCGAAACCCTGTGGAAGGCCCTTTACCGACGGGCCGGCGCGACCATAGAACCTACTCGATCAGCAATAGGTCGCACCGGCATCGCGATGCAGATGCTCGACGTTGCTTGCGGTACCGTGGTACCGGGGAGGGCTGGAAAACGCTTATGGAGCGCTGTGCGCCGCTTGGGTCGTCAGCACAATCTTGCCGATGTGCGTGCCTGAGTCCATCAGCGCATGCGCGCGGCGCGCATCGCCGAGATCGAAGGTCTTGTACATAACCGGCTTCACCGCGCCGCGCCGAATGTGCGGAAAAACAGATTGTTCGAGATCCTCGATCAACACCGCCTTTTCCTCGTGTGTGCGCGAGCGCAGCGTTGAGCCGATGTGCGTGAGACGCTTCGCCAGCATCGGGAATAAGTCGAGTGACTGCGCCGGACCCTTGATCACGCCGATCTGGACAATGCGGCCGTCCATCGCAGCCGCTGCGTAATTGCGCGCGACGTAGTCGCCGGCAATGATATCGACAACCACGTCGACGCCACGCCCGTCCGTCGCGCGTGCTACCGCCTCGACGAAATCCTCGTTGCGGTAATCCACGGCGACATCGGCGCCCAGCGCAATGCTCGCGTCGCGCTGGGTATCGGAGCCGACTGTCGTGATGATCTTTGATGCGCCAAACGCTTTTGCAAGCATCGTCGCCGTGGTGCCGATCCCGGATGCGCCGCCGTGGATAAGCACGCTTTCGCCTGCCGAGAACTTGCCGCGCTGGAACAGATTCAGCCATACCGTTAGAAAGGTCTCCGGCAGCGCAGCTGCCTCAACCATTGAGAGACCCTCCGGAATCGTCAGCGTATTGCTCTCATGCGCGACTGCGTACTCCGCGTAGCCGCCGCCCGGGACCAGTGCGCAGACGAGGTCGCCTACTGCGAACCGGATCACGTCGCGCCCGACGGACACGATTTCGCCTGCGACTTCGAGTCCGGGGATGTCCGAGGCACCCGGTGGCGGATCATACAAGCCCATGCGCTGCATGACATCGGGGCCGTTCACGCCGGCGGCATGAATGCGGATCAATACTTCGTCGGCTGCCGGCACGGGAACTGGCCGCTGCGCCGGCGCAAGAACATCGGGCCCCCCTGGTTGCGTGATCTCGATTGCGACCATTGCTGCAGGAATGGTATGCGTTGCGTGTGTCATGAGTTCATCCTTTCAAAATGCCGGATGCACTGCGGATTCGAGCAACTTGCTTGATCGGTGCATCGCTGAAGCAAAGTGTAGGGAGGCTGCCGGTCCTTTGACACGCAGCGATTTGCTGGTCGTATGATGCAAATTTGCATCATGCGGGAGGCGACATGAACTGGGACGACGCGCGCATCTTCGTTGCGCTCTATCGGAAACGGACGTTGCGCGCCGCCGCCCGCGCACTCGACATCGACCAGGCGACGGTAGGCCGCAGGCTTGCGGTGCTCGAGCATGCACTTGGCTCGACCCTATTCCTGCGCACCTCGAATGGCTATGAGCTCACACAGGTCGGCAAGCTCGCGATCCGCGCCGCGGAGGCGATGGAGCAGTCCGCGCACGATCTAGTGCGCCACACTCAAGGCATGGACAAGCGCCTCGCCGGCGAGGTGAAGCTCTCGACGACGGACGCACTAGCGCAGGAGTACGTGGTGCCGGCGATCGAGAGCCTGCATGCACAGCACCCCGACGTATCGGTGGCCCTCGACACGACGACGCATGTCCTCAATCTCGCGAAGCGTGAAGCCGATATCGCGGTGCGAACCGTCAAGCCGCGAAACCCGGATCTGCTCGCGCGTCGTCTTGCGAGCTGGGACGTGGGGCTGTTTGCCTCGCCAGCCTATATCCGGCGCCACGGCGAACCAGTACCCGGGGAGCGATTCCTGGGGCACGATCTTGTCGTCTATCAGCCGCATTTCGCCAAGGCGCGCGCGCCGTCGTTCATTGGAGAACCGCTGACGGATGGCCGTATCGCCGCAAGACTGAACACGAACCTGACTCTGCGCGCGGCACTCAAGGCCGGCCTCGGCATCAGCGAGATTCCCGTTCCGATGGGCGAACGCGATGGTCTCGTGCGGATCTGGCCAGACCGCACTAGCGGTGCACCGTATGAGGTCTGGCTCGTAACGCATCAGGATCTGCGGCACACCGCGCGCGTCCGCGTGACGATCGACGAGATCGTCCTGGCGTTCGGTCGATAGCAGCGCAGGCGCGGCCTCGTTACGACGGATGTCTTTCCGATGCGGCTGTGCATGGGGACGAATTGCTTTGGGGCGGCGACGTGCAACCACGGAACCCGCAGCGACGACTCCAGTTTTCTGGTCAAGGCAATGGCAAAACGTGGGGATCAGGTTTGAATGCGATCCTCTGCGTGGGATGCCGGACTCGATATCTGGCCAACGCAACCGACTGGCCGGAATTGCCGAGTAAGTAAGGCTCGGCGTTCAGGGCCCAGTGACCGATTGCAGCGCAGTGCCGACGTCTGAGCGTCCGGCCGACCAGATGGGCGGATGTTGCCTTATGGCCGAACGCGGACATAGGGGCGCTGCTTCCCTCAGGGGCCGCATGACACGGCCGCCGAAGGTAGCTATCGGCCATCTGCGGACGTTGGCCAAAGAGTCCACAGTGACATTCAATTGACGGATCAATCCAGATGGTGGACGTTCCGATTTAATACCGTGCGGTTCGCCAGTAGATGCCGATCGGCACGCAATCGGCGGAGGTCCCTTACCGGCGAATTGAAAACCGGCTTCGTCGGGTGATTATTCGCCGGATCCGACCGGGTGCTCACCGTCTGCGCATCAATCTCGCATCAATTCCTGCGTCGAGGGTCATGCTGATCGCCGCGACCACTCCGAACAGCACATGCGCCTCCGCGCTGGTGGCTATCCCCTGTTTGTCCGCGACCTGTTTCGTGCCAGTAACTCGCTGTGAACGGCCTTGATGCCGGGGCAGTTGCGAGCCTCGGTTTCCAGGATCGTGCACGTTGCGGCGTCACGTACTGTGCCTCGCAATGTCACGATGCCGTCGTGCGCCTCTGCACGTACCGTACCCGCATCAACCGTCTGCGCGAAGCGTTCGTCGAGGACAACAACGAGATACGAGTCAGACTGAGGCAGCACCGTGTCGCCGATTGAGTCCGTAACGTTCAGCCCCAGCACTGCAGGAACGGGCGCGGGCATCCCCTCGAACTCCGGCCCCGGCGCTCTGCTGCCTGGGCCCATGCAGTACATGCTGTAGCTTTCTACGCCCTCGGGTTGCTTGCCACCGAACCGTACGTGATAGGGGTGAGACAAGGTGCTTTCGCTCGACAGGCCCGTCTGTAGTTAATCTGCCACGTCTACGCCACGTTCCACGCCGCAATGACTGCCGTACCGAAAGTCAGTCAGCGACGCGTGCTCCTGGATGTCGCTGCCCGCGCGCTGCATATCCGACTTCTCCGGATCACAGCGTATGGCGCTCATAGACGATCGCGATGGTTCTTCGCTCATGGTGTCTTTCTCCTTGGCGACGAAGCAGCTGACCTGTCAGCACACTACATCTTCTGCTTTGTGCTCTCCGCGGCGCCCTGCACCTTCTCGCCGCCGCGTTCGATGTCCTTGCCCGCGCCTGAAATGGTGTTGCAGCCAGCGATCAACAGCATGCCTGCGAGAGTGATAAGTGCGTACAGTTTCCTCATGACGATCTCCTTGCTTCCTTTCGACGCGGGCACGCCCCGCTGATGGATTAGCCCGGACTGGTTAATTGAGCGTAGCAAGCAAGAAACTGTGCGAGCAGTCAGCATTCGTCCTACATCGGTGTCGGCGGGCAGCGCAATGGGCAATTCCTCAATTGGCAACCCCGCATTGGAACGTCCCATATGAGCGATCGCATCGGTTTCGCTCGCGCAGATCATAAGGACGCACGCTCTTCGAGAACCTTAGGAACACCTGCGGCTATCGCAGCGCCGCGAGAGGCGCAGGCGCAGGCGCCGTGCGGCGCTGCGATATGGTGCTTCAAAGCGACTACTGGCTCTCGCCGCGCTCCAAGATTGGAGGAACTCCGACATCGGTATCGATGGAATCCACCTGGAACAAAACTACGAATATCGAAAGGTGGAGCGTCGAAAGTTGGAGCGTTCTGTTTGGCAGACATCTGCACAAAGCGGAAATCGCGGCCTGGCTCGCCTCACAGTTCATGACCGCTCCACGCTGGCATCTGCACATGCGGCTACGTGTGAGCGAGGATGTTGACCAGCTTTCCGTAGGGGTCTCGGACGAAGAACCTGCGCACGCCCCAAGGCTCGTCGACTGGCCCATGTTCAATGGAAAAGCTTGCATCTCGCATACGCCGGTGCGCCTCGTCCGCGTCGTCCACTTCAATTGACAGGTCCGGCACAGGCGCGCCGGATCCGCCCTCTGTTGCAAAACTGACTTGAATAGTCATTTCAGATTGCGAGCCGTAGGTTCGAATCCACCCGTGGTCCATCAGGAGCTCAAGGCCAAGAACATCGTGATAGAAGGCGCGAGCACGCGTTACATCAGCGACTTCAATATTGGCCACTACACGTTTGACTTTCAAATTGCACTCCTTCTGGTTTATTAGGCCTGGCTGCCAATGACCAGAAGCGGGCGCGCAAGTCAAGACGCGGAACTGTTCTCGTGTGGTTGGCATGCCAGTCGGGATGCGGCTCAGGGGCTTCACAAATATGTCATATAAACGTCACAATACCGGACCGATCCACGCCTCGCAGAGCGTGGCCGTATCTGGAGAGAGAAAAATGACGATGCCTGTTGCCCGCCGTGTCCTGCACGCCCTTGCCACTCTGGCCCTGACCCCACTGGCGTTTGCCGCGGGCGCCGCGCATGGGGCCTGGCCAGAGAAGCCAATCCGGATGGTGGTGGGCTTTCCGCCGGGCGGGCCGGTCGATACGCACGCGCGCATTCTCGCCGAAAAATTGCAGCCCATTCTCGGGCAGTCGGTCGTGCTCGACTACAAGGCCGGCGCCGCCGGCAATATCGGATCGGATAACGTCGCCAAGTCCGCGCCGGATGGCTACACGTTGCTGATTGCCAATACGGGCCAGATGACGATCAATAATGCGATCTATCCCAAGCTGCCCTACAGCATGCCGAAGGACTTTGCCCCTGTGGCGCGTACCGCGCTGATTCCGCTGGTGATGGTCGTCAACAACAACGTGCCCGCAAAGAATCTGAAGGAATTCATCGCCTATGCGAAGGCGAATCCGGGCAAGCTGAATTTTGCATCGGGCGGCAATGGCGGTATCTCGCATCTGATGCCGGAGATGTTCAAGCAGGCATCGGGCACGTTCATCGTTCATATCCCTTACAAAGGTAGCGCGCCGGCACTGACGGACGTTATGGGTGGCCAGGCGCAGATGATGGCCGACTCCATTCCGTTGTTCACCCAGTACATCAAAGGGGGCAAGGTACGCGCGCTGGCGGTAACGTCGGGCAAACGATCGCCGGCGCTGCCCGATGTGCCGACAATGGAAGAAGCCGGCCTGAAGGGATTCGAGGTGGTGGGCTTCTACGGGGTGCTGGCACCGGCCGGCACCCCGAAGGACATTGTCGACAAGCTGTCGGCCGCGCTGCGTACCGTGCTGGCGGACCCAGATACGAAGGCCAAGCTTGAATTCCAGGGGGCCGAACCAGCGTGGCAGTCGCCGGACGCCTTTGCGGCGACGATCGCCAGCGAGCAGAAGCGGTGGGGACAGGCCGTCAAGGCATCGGGCGCGCGAATCGACTGATATGGCAGGTGGTAAAGCGGTGGTCTCGTGCGTGCCCGACCACCGCATTGCCTCAATCATGTGAGGGCCGCGCGTTTAGTGCGTTGCCTTCGCTGGTTGAATCCGCACTCAAAGCAAATCAACGCTCAATCTGCACCCGCATCGACCGCGCATCTGGCAAGCCCAACGCTTCCGCCGCAGCATAAGAGAGATCGATAATTCGGCCGTTGACGTATGGTCCGCGATCGTTGATGCGAACGACAACCGATTTTCCGGTAGCCAACGATCTGACGCGCACATGGCTGCCGAGCGGTAATGTTCGATGGGCGGCAGTCAGGGCGCTGCTATCGTAGCGTTCTCCGTTTGCGGTCAGATGCCCCTGGAACGTTGCCGAGTACCATGACGCCTCGCCGGATTGCAGCATCTCGTGCTCGTGCCGAGGGCGACAGGAATCGGCGCCGCACGTGGCATGCCTGGACGGAATCTCTCCGCATGCAGTGAACAAGCCGCAGATTCCCAAGACTCCCAGATAGCGAAGTAATAGCACCATGGATCACCCGTCAGTGATTGCGATGTGGCTCTAACGGTCTCCAGTAGCTTGCGTTGGCGGCGCGGCCGGGTTACGCAATACCTTGAGAATATTCTAGGTGACAGGCCGACGCCCCTTAAGGTCGGACCCAACGACAGGCTGGTTTCTGGGCTGTCGGTCAAATGTGGTCCAAAGGGCCCGTATTATCCCGGAGCTGCTCGGGATTCGGGCTATCGCAGCAGATAGACGCGAACGCCGATCGCTGTTCCCCGCGTGCTCCGCGCCGTCTCCACGCAGCTACGATAGGCGCGCAAAGCGGGTCCCAGATCGTGATTCTGCCCATGCAGGCGCACTAGCGCCATATACGCGGGTTCGTGGAATCGGTCGAGCCGGCAACTGCTGCGCGTGTTTCAACGCCTTGGCGTAATCGTGTCTGTCCTCACTCAACTGGCTGCGCCGCACGAGCGCCGCTGCGCACTGCGGGGCATTCTGGCAGCCATGCGCATGAGACTATCGAACGCGCGATCTGACAGCAGGCGTCGCATGAGAATCATGGGCCGGGCACCGAAGCCGACGGCGTACCGTGTCTTTGGACGAGCGGCATTGACAGCCTTTGCGATAGTCTCTGCAATCAGTTGGGGTGGCGACTGACGATTGCCGTTGGCCTCATTGATCATCAACTTTGCCATCGCGCTGGCCTGGGGCGCATACGAGCCCGTGCCGGATACCTTCTGCAGGTTTTCCGCTGCAATGCCGGCCCACTCCGTCTTGATCCCGCCCGGCTCAATCACCACCACGTCAATGCCGAAGGGCTCCACTTCCATGCGCAGGCAGTCACTGATCGCCTCCAGCGCGAACTTGGTGCCGTGGTACCAGGCACCCATAGGCGTGTGGATCTTGCCGCCCATTGAGGTGATGTTGACGATGGTGCCAGATCGCTGCGCGCGCATATGTGGCAGCGCCAGCTGGATCAAGCGCACGGCACCGAACACGTTGACATCGAACTGGGCACGCGCTTCGGCCAGCGGCACGTCCTCGATCGCACCATAGGCACCATAGCCGGCGTTATTGACCAACACGTCGAGGCGGCCCGACCTGGCGATGATCTCCTCTATGCCTGCCCGCATCACGGCGTCGTCCGTCACGTCCATCGCTAGCACGTGGACACCGGCGTCGGCCTGGCTGCGCATCCGCTCCACGCGACGCGCGGCCGCGTAGACCGTGTAGCCCTGGGCGAGAAGCGTGAGTGCGGTGGCTTCGCCAATACCGGAAGAAGCGCCCGTCACGAGAGCAACTTTGGAATGCATGGTGACTTTTCCTGATGGGGTTGAGGTGGAAGGCGGCCCGGATTCGGTTCGCCTTCCTTGCCATTGACTGTACGCATCGAGCGGCGTTGGGCCTCTAGCGATCGGCGCCACGATTCAAGCAAAAAGCGCCAAACGCCTCGCGAGTGGCGTCAAGGCATGGTCCCCGTCGTGCTCAGGGCTCGCTGCCAATGCTGGCGAGCATGCTGGAAGACAGAATGACCACCCCCTCGGTTGCAGGCACGGTCTTGACCAGTGACAGCGCGACTGCGCGTGCATGCACTGGCCGATAGGCTCCGGGTAGCAGCGGAGCCAGCAGCTTCGCGATCGGGATGGCAATCTGTTCACCGATGCGCGGCGGTTGCTGCAGTCCATCCCGAGAATCCAGCAGCAGCGACGGTCGCCCGATCACCAGCGTCGTCAGCCCCAACGACCTGAGGGCGTCCTCCAGTTCACCCTTGACGCGGCTGTAGAACGTGGAGGACTTCGCGTTTGCGCCAACCGCACTGACCAGACCTGCGCGACTGGCCCCCGCGGCAAACGCGGCCTTGGCTACAGCCAGATTGGCCTCCAGGTCGACAGCGCGGAACGCCGCTTGACTGCCCGCCACCTTGATCGTGGTGCCGAGCGCCAGATACACCTCGTCGGCCTGCGGGAGCGCGGGCAACCGGCTGAAATCCACGATATGGACCTGAAGCCTGGGATGGCGGATGCGCAATGGGCGACGGCTCAGGGCATGCACCTGCGCGACGGTCGGGTCCGCCAGCAGAGCCTGAAGCATCAGGCCTCCCACGAGTCCGGTGGCGCCGGCCAGCAGCACCTTGCGTTGATCGATAGGCGTGGACAAGGTGTGCGTCTCCTCAGTTCAGGTGCATGGCACGACGGGCGCTGTCAGGCGTTTGCCCGGTCCATTCCTGGAATGCGCGATAAAAGGAGTTGGGATCCTCGAAGCCGAGGAGGAAGGCGATCTCGCCGCTGGACATCTTGGTATTCCCCAGATAGTGGCGGGCCAGGCGTTCTCGCGTGGCATTGACCAAAGCGCGAAAGTTCTCGCCCTCGTCTTCAAGGCGACGCTGCAGCGTACGCTTGCTCATGCCCAGACGCTCGGCAGCCTTCTCGATGGTGGCGGCGTTGCTCGGCAGCAGTTCCAACAGGACGGCGCGCACGCGCTCCGCCGTTGCCGCTGTTGCGTCGAGTTCGCTGAGCCGGCGGCGCAGGTCAGGCTCGAACACTCGCCACATGCCTTCGTTCACTGTGAGAAACGGACGCAAGGCATCTTCGGCAGAGAATGTGACGCTTGGACTTTCCCCCGGTGTAACAGGTGCGCCGAAGAACTTCTCGAAACGCCGGACGTAGGCGTTCGGCGGCAGTTGCGGAAGTACCACCCGCAATGCCTTGATGGGCTCGCGGGTCCCGAGGCGGGTCAATCGCAGGAAGAACGCGATCTCGGCCACCTGCAAGGAATACGGTACATCGGCCTGAATCGACAGCCAGCGGGGCGACACTGTTAGCTCGCTCGACGTTCCCACGTCCACCTCCAGGCTCATGGGAGCGACAAGTTGCTTGTATTTGGCAAGGCGCTGTACCGCCTGCATCAGATTGGCGCTGCATAGGGCTGCGAACAGCGGCGGATCGAAAGACTCCGCCGCAATTACTTCGACGATGCGCAATGGAAACATGGTGTCCGCTGCTTCGGTCTCCAGGGCACGCCAGAAACGGAACCACTCGTCGGTGGTCAGGCCTCGCTCGCCGCGGGAAAGCATGTCTTCCGGAAGCCCCGCCCTGCGGAGAATTTGATCCGGTCGTAGGCCGAAGTCCTTTAGCAAGGGCTGCCACCCTATGTCCAGGGAAAAAGTTTGGCTGCGCCTCATGGGGTGCTCATCGACAACTCACGTGGAGTTCGCGCTATTGAATAGGTCGACCCAGTATAGGGCGCCAAGACCCAGTTGGACATGCGAAGCGCGCCAGCCTTCCTTCAATGCGCGCCAAGTCTGGCGACGGTCTGGTGGCGCTCAGACGACGTTCGGAGTTGGGGCCAGGGAGGACTGCTTATGGCCGGTCTCAGTCGTCGGCCTCCCGCGCGTGGGCGCGCTGAGCCGCCAACCATTACCTTGACCCCAACGTGCTGTGCGCTGCGGTGAAATCTACCTGTTCAGTTGTCCGGGAGCCACGATCCTCTTTGAAACTCTTCCGGCGTGGCCCTCCCGTTCAATGATCGTTTGCTGCGTATTCGCGATCGAGCCGGTCGTATAGAGGCTTATTGACCAAGCGTTGCCGCTCGCTGAATGGCGCCACCAGCGTCGCATCCTCGTCAAGCCGACCATTCGTGCGCAGCGTGCTGAGCGCCCTCTGCATACCAAGCACTGCGCCTTGTAGCGTTGCATTCGCATACAGCACAAGTGCGTAGCCATGGCTGGCGAGCGTTTCGCGCGACTGTACTGGCGTCTTCCCGCCGATCACAATATTGATCAGTTGTGGCGCAGCGATCAGCTTGGGCAAACGCTCGACGTCGGCAAGTGACTCGGTCGCTTCGATGAAGAGAATGTCCGCCCCCGCCTCAATGAAGCGATGGCCGCGCTCGATGGCAGCCTCCATGCCATGCACCGCTGCGGCATCCGTGCGCGCCATGATCAGCAGGTTGGGGTCCTCGCGCGCATCAACGGCAGCGCGGATCTTGCCAAGCATTTCACTCGTCGCGATGACCTCCTTGCCCGAGAAATGTCCGCATTTCTTGGGCATCACCTGATCTTCAATCTGGATCGCATCGGCGCCGCTGCGTTCGAGCGTTCTTACCGTGTGCCGTACGTTGAGCGCATTGCCGAAACCGGTGTCGGCATCGACGATCAATGGTAGCGCGACCGCATCGCGGACCCGCGCGGTGTGTTCGGCAATTTCATGCAGGCCGATGAAACCGAGATCGGGTAGGCCAAGCGACATATTCGTAACGCCGGCTCCCGTCAGGTACAGGGCCTCGAACCCGGTTTCCTCGACGACGCGGGCGCTCATTGCATTGAAGGCGCCAGCCACCAGCAGCCCTCGGCGTTCATTGACCTTGGCGCGGAATGCCGCACGGCGGGCGGCGGATAAGGTAGTCATTTGGAGTGTCTCCAGAGTAGGAGACGGTGTTTTCGCACGGATCGTGCCAAGTTCCCGCACCTGCCGTTGTTTCTTTCAAAAACAATGGCTTACGAGATTTCATACCGGGAACACGCTCATGCGACAATGTTCCACATGTTTCTCGGGGCGTTCCAAAAGCGTTCCACTCAGGAGCCTCCAAGATGTCAACGCTCATTTCACATCCAAACCAGCTCCGCCCGGGCATCGCGCTGGTCAGCATCAGCCGGATGAGTACGCTGTGTGAGACCGTCGCGCCTCGCTACAACGAGCTGGCGCGTTTCTTCTCGATTCGCGCGGGCTACGGGGCTGCCGTGACCGCCCTCCAGGCGTACGTCGATGCAGGCACGGTTGACGTCGTGCTGGCGGCCGGCTCGAACGGCGCGTATCTGCGTGACAATCTCAGTGTGCCCGTGGTGATGGTAAAGGTGAATGGCTTCGACGTGCTGAACGCTATCACGCAGGCCATCACAGCGTGGCCGGGTGAGGCCATCGGTTTGGTGCTGCACGATTCGGTGTCGAGGGAACTGGCCAACCTCAGCGGCTGGCTGAATGTTGCATTGAAACAGCGCGCATACCGTTCGATCGACGAGGTGCGTGCGGCCGTGGATACGCTTGCGGCAGAAGGCTGCACCGTCATCATTGGTCCTGGCATGGCATGCGATCTGGCGCTGCAGGCGGGATTGCAATGCGTATTTCTCTATTCCATTGGCGCTGTGGAGGAAGCGTTCGAGCGCTCCATTGAGTTGGCACGCATGAGTCGCCAGAAGGAATCAAAGCGCGTGCGACTCAACACCATCGTCGCGCATTTGCGCGACGGCGTTGCGGCATTCGACGAGGGTGGGCAGCTTGAGGTGGTGAATCCTGCGATGTTGGATCTGCTCGGCATGGACCGCTCCCGCGATGTGGCGTCACAGCTCCTGGGGGCGGTCGGCCCGCACCTACGCGAAACACTCGATGCCGATTCGCCAAGCAACGAGCGCATCGAACAGATCGGCGGTCGCTCGCTGATTGTCAACTGCGTGCCAATCGTTGAGCATGGCTCACGCTCCGGAGCGGTGGTCACTGTACAGGACACACTAATCGCACAGCGCATTGACCGCTCGTTGCGAACCAATCAGCGGCCGAAGCATCTGGTGGCGCGGCATAACCTGGCTGATCTGATCGGCGGCTCCCCGGAGCTTGAACGCGTGCGGTGGCTAGCGCGAGCCAGCGCCGCGCACGACGCTACCGTGCTGCTCACAGGCGAAAGCGGCACTGGCAAGGAACTGGTTGCTCAAGGTATTCACAATGCCAGCCGTCGGCGTGGCAACCCATTCGTCGCGTTCAATTGTGCGGCACTGCCGGAAGGCTTGATAGAAAGCGAACTGTTTGGCCATGAAGAGGGCGCCTTCACCGGCGCACGGCGTGGTGGAAAGCCGGGCCTCTTCGAGGTCGCGCATACGGGGACCATTTTTCTCGATGAGATCGGTGAGATGCCGGCCGCGTTGCAGAGCCGCCTGCTACGTGTATTGCAGGAACGCGAAGTGATGAAGCTCGGCTCTGGGCGCGCAACGCCAATCGATGTCCGTGTCATCGCCGCGACGCATCGTAATCTGCGTGAGTTGGTCAAGCGCGGCACATTTCGCGCCGACCTGTATTTCCGGCTCAATCTCCTACAGATCGAACTGCCGCCCTTGCGTGAGCGGCGCAGTGATATACCCGGCCTAGCGCAGCATCTGCTCGCACGGAGTGCAGCAAAGTACCACCTGCCAGCCACCGTCACGAAGCACATTCTGGAGTTCCTCTCGCCGCTCTTCGAGCTTTACACATGGCCCGGAAACGTACGGGAGCTTGAAAACCTCGTAGCGCGCGCGGCGATCTATCTGAGCGATGGTTCAGGCAGTGCGCGGGAAGACCTGCGGGCCATGTTTCCCGAGTTTGGAGAGATGCAATCGCTGCCTGTTGCAGCGGACAGGCACAAGGTTACCGATGCGCCGACTGGGACCGTGACTCGGGACGACATCATGCGAGTCCTGCAGACAAACGGTGGCAATCGCGCCGCTGCGAGTCGTACCTTGGGGATCGGACGAACGACGCTTTGGAGGTTAATGAAGGAGTAAGAAAGAAGCTGCGAATGGCCGCTTCAGGAGCCAGGCAACGCAGTTTTCCGCGTACCAGCGGTCGAGGCTCGTGGCAAGCCGCCACCATTCTCGACTTCAGATTCAACGGTCTTGGGGGGCGCGGCCGTCGCAGAACGACCCTTCACGGCCGTTGGCCGACCCGATGGTCAAGGGCGACCATAACCAATTTCGGACACTCGAGTGGCGCAGCTACCGAACGTCCTACCTGCGCAACGCCCGATAGCTGCGCCAGCACAGCGCACAAAAGTAGATGGCTAGAATCGTCCCGAAGACTGGCCAGAGGTAGAGCCACCATAGCCAGCCGTAGCCCGCTGCAACCTGCTTTAATCTTACGGGTGCTTCGACTATCAACGTGACGTCCTCCCCGGCTAGTGAGGGGCCAACGTCGACAACCGAAATAGTCAATTCTGTAGCCCCGCCTGGCAATACACCTCCAAGCAATGCTCCAGATTTTGGTGCCCATGCTAATCGGTGGTCGGCGCTGTAGTTTTCGCTGGGGATTAGAGGGCGATCCATGACCGTTGCGTTGTAGGCATCTACGGGGAGTGCATCAAATTTGCTATCCAGCCCTGCAGTCGATGTCACGCGAACTGTGATTGGTTCCCCGGGTTGCTTGAACTCCAGATACCCACGTTCCCTGAAGTCTGAGTTGTATTGGGAGCTGCCCAGCTCTGGTCGTTTGTCCTGCCACCCACGTCGATTGAACCTAAGTTCAAGGTGGAGCGGGGCCGGCAAAAGCCGAAACACCCGGAGGCTGACTTTGGTACCGGGCACTAAGGCAACGCTAACGCGGTTCGCGGTGCTGGACACCATGAATGCCGCCATCGCGACGCCAAATAGTACCGTGAGCGTACCTAAGAGTATCCAGTGGGATTTTTGTCGAGCAAGCATTGTGCGGCTCCCCTGTGCTTTTTGATCTAGACGTGGCCCGCAATCGAGGCAACAACACTCACGGCTTGTACATAACCGCCAAAGTTGTAGACCTGCATATTGTCGGTCGTTGCTTCCACGGAAGTGTGCGGTCAACCACAGAAGGGATCGTGCGAATGAGCATGGCTGCTTATGGCGCCGATCCAGACGATGCAGACGGTCCGCCCTAGGTCCGCTCCTGGCCGGCTGCGGAAATCCGTCGCGGGCCGACGATCCGCCGGCCCTTGTGCACCGTGGGATTTCCGTTGTCTCCCAATTGGGGCGCCTAAAGTGATGGGGGAGAATGGCCGAAGCCGAGCCCTGAGCCGCCGTCCCAGTCAAGCGCCAGTTATGGCGCTCATCCATGAGGCCATATGGATACCGGGGAGTACTTCATCTTGGACAGACGCTATGGTCTGGCGCCTTAGAAGAAATGCCCCATCAGTAGGCTGGGGCATTTGCATTTCTCTCAACCAATCCGCGCGTTCAAGCGCTTCTTCGGTCGAAGCCCTGTCGAGGAAGTGCGCGACATGCGCGAGTCGTTCGTGCTCTCGCCGGCGGTTCGTTTCGGCACCTGGTCACTCGCTACGCAGCCATATCCAGAACCACCTTCCCCCGTACATGGCCGCCCATGCTCCTTGCAAGGGCGTGGCTTGCCTCTGGAAGGGAGAAGACCGAATCGATGTGGATGCGCAGATCGCCCGATGCATGGAGCGCGCCCAACGCGGCAAGCTGCGGTCGATCTGAGCGGGTCGCAAAGTGTTTGCCAGTTACCTGCGCTTTATTGCCTCGCTCGGTGTCAGGCTTGCTCACGGTGGAAACCAGAATGCCGCCGCGCTTCAGCACGGACCATGACCGCGCCTGCGTCGTGCCGCCAACGAGGTCGAGCACCAGATCGACATCAGAGACCTGCTTCGCGAAGTCCGTCGCATGGTAGTCGATAACTTCTGCGGCGCCGAGGCTCTGCACGTACTCGCGATTGCCGGGCGAAGCAGTGCCGATGACGTGCGCCCCCGCAAGCTTCGCGAGTTGTACCGCTGCACTGCCTACACCACCGGCTGCCGCGTGAATCAGAACGCTTTGGCCTTTGCGTAGCTCACCATGCTCATGCAACGCTTGCCAGGCGGTCAACGTGGCGGCCGGAGTCGCCGCCGCGTCTGTAAAACTCAGCCGTGCCGGCTTGCGAGCCAGACGCGCCGGGTCCACGACGATGCGGTTTGCGTAGGCCCCCACGATGCCGATGAAGCCCATCACCTCGTCGCCCGGCGCCAGCGTGCTCACGTTGCGTCCGACCGCCAGCACCGTGCCGGCGGCGTCGACGCCTGGGGTGAATGGCAAGGGAAGGGGAATGAACGCTTTCATTGCGCCACTGACGATCTTCCAGTCGATCGGATTGACCGCTGCGGCGGCGACATCGATGAGGACTTCGTCGTCGCCCGGTACGGGGTCGTCCAGCTTTGCCAACGTCATTGCGTCAAGACCGCCGTAGGCGGCAACTCGTATGGCTTTCATCGGGTGCTCCTTGAAGGAATGCCTGCAATGGGGGCGTCGAGCGCCAGTGCGGCCTGAACGGGGTCGAAATACTCGCGCAGATGAGTTATGCGCCCGTCGCGAGCGGTCAGGAAGACGACATACTCCTGGCGGTAGGTGTGTCCGGTTGACGGAATCAACCCTTCGGCACGGACACGTGCCACGGCATGGTGCGGGTCCGCAGTGGGAGTGACTACGGCGTCGAAAAAGCGAAAGTCCTTGACCGCGCCGATGAACCAAGCGGCGTGCTCGATCACCGCTTCGCACCCCTCGAGCCGCTGTGGATGCCCGAGGCTCGGCGCATAGGGCAGTTCCCACACAACGTCGTCGGCAATTAGCCCTTGCCACTGCTGGTTGTCGTCGACCAGCCACCGGAGGTGAAGCTGCAACAGCTCTGAGGCGATGCTCATGATGGTTTCCCTTGTCTGTGCATTGGTCAGGCGATGGCCTGGCTGGCCGGCGCTCGGCGCGCGTCCAGACCGAATGCCCCGCTGCCGAAGGCTGCTACCTGCAGCAGTCCTCCAGCCATGGCGAAGTTCTTCAGGAAGTGGAACATCTGATTCTGGTCGGCCAGCGCGTGGTGGAAGATCAGCGCCGTCACCACCGCATAGGTCGCCAACAACAAGGCGACGATGCGCGTGCGATAACCAGCAACCAGCAGCACTGCACCTGCCAGTTCAAGGATCAGGGCGCCCAGATAGCCCAGCAGCGGTGCGGGCAATCCCAGGGACGCTATGTAGGACATCGTTGCGCCCGGAGCCATTAGCTTGCCCAGACCGCTGACGAGGAAGAGGGCAGCGATGAGGATTCGGCCGATGGCCGGGATCACCGTTTGCGGAATTGCGAGATTCTTGTTCATGACGAGCATCCTTTAGGAAGGCGGATGAAAGATGGGTTGCGTGGATCAGAAGCTTGCTGGGGCTGTGCCCCGTTGCTGAAGAAGATTAGGCGGGCGAAATCCATGTCGGTAGCCTATATTTCTAGATGTTTTCCATCTACAGAGTAGATAGATGCTCGACGCCGTCTCGCTGGACCAACTCCGCACCTTCATTGCCGCCGTGGACGAAGGCAGCTTCTCCGCGGCGGGTCGCAAACTACGGAGGGCGCAGTCCGTCGTCAGCCACACGCTTGCCAATCTGGAGGGGCAAATCGGTGTGCAACTGTTCGACCGCAGCGGACGCTATCCGCGGCTGACGGAGCAGGGCACGGCACTGCTGGCGCAGGCTCGCCTGGTCGTGAGCGGGATGGACGGTTTCAAGTCGACGGCAAGGGCTATCGCAGAAGGGCTGGAGCCTGAACTTTCGGTGGTGGTGGACGTGATGTACCCGATGGCTTCGCTCACGGACGCGGTCGGCGCGTTCCGGAAGGCGTTTCCTCACACGCCGCTGCGGCTTTATGTCGAGGCACTTGGCGCCGTCCTGCGACCCGTGCTGGCGCAGAAATGCCGGCTAGGAATCAGCGGCTCGATGCCTTCCGTCCCGGAGGTCATGGATGCGGAAAAGCTACTCGATGTGCCAATGGTGACAGTGACCAGCCCGTCACATCCGTTGGCCGCCCGCACGGGAGTTCTACGGCCGCGCGACCTGAAGGCGCATGTGCAACTGGTGCTGACCGACCGGACATCGCTGACCGACGGTATGACCTTCGATGTGTTCTCGCCGCAGACCTGGCACCTGGCCGATCTGGGTGCCAAGCACGCCTTTCTGCGCGCGGGGTTCGGATGGGGGCATATGCCGGTCGAGATGGTTCAGCACGATCTGGATACAGGCTATTTGGTCAGGTTGCAGATCGAGCAGTTCCAACCGCATACGCCGCCTATTTCGATGTTTGCGGTCTACCGAAAGGACACGCCACCAGGGCCCGCAGGGCAATGGTTCCTGCGCAGGCTCAAGGGAGGCGAGGCGGCGTCGCTCCCAGCGCGTTAAAGGCCATGCGTTGATGGAGCGATGGGCCCCTGCTTGCTCGCAACTTCGCCGGTCGTCGGTATGTGTTTGCGAAGCGGATGCCTCCGCTCAAGCGTGCAATGGCGCAAACTGGCTTTGGATTCAACCGGTCAACTGGCCAAGGTTTGGCGACGGGCGCAAACTAGCCATGAGTGACCGATTGCGGCATCATCATTCGATCAGCCCACGGGCGGCCTGCCTGACGTCGGGCGAGGAGAAGCGGAAAACAGCGCGATCCAGCAAGTAATGGATGAAGCCAGTCGCGAAGCCCAGTGCCAGCAGCGCCGGCACGTAAGGCGAGGAGCGCAGCCAGCGCGCCGCCTCACCGAAGATGCGATCGGCGTAGGCGTATTCGTCGGTCACGGCCTCCACTTCCAGCAGCGGTAGCAGCAAGGTTGAGATAACGGCGAGCACGAGCAGCACTGCCCAGCCGCGTCGATTGATGGGCGCCAGCAGTTGCAGCCAGTGCGTGCCAGGCGACTGAGCCCCACCGGAAGCCGCGAGCGAGGTGAGTCCCATTGCCGCGCTCCAATGCTGCACGCTCCACAGTACGATGAACAGGAAGGGGTCGCGCGCGAGGAAGGCGACGAGCACCATAGACGAGACGCTTAGGATGTAGGTCACGCGCGGCAACGATGTACGCTGCGAGCGCAGTTCGACATATAGCATCAGGCCAGTCAGGATTGCGACGAAGGCAATGCCGCCATCGTGCAGTGCGCGTGCGAACACGTCCAACCAGTTCCCCCCTAGCAGCGGGTTGATCCAGCGATCCTGGAAAGCTATCGATCCAGCCAAGGCGTCTGCCAATACGACGAAGCCACCGCCCACGACAAGCGCGAACCACCGATCAAGCCGTCGCGCGACCGCGTCGGATGCTCGTCCCGCGCGGGAGCGGTACAGGCTAAGTAGCCCAAAATGCTGCGCGGCGAAATGGTGACTCACCAGCAGGTAGTCCAGGACGGCCAACCACACCACGCGCTCAGTCACCGGTATCGGCAGCACGCTCTCGGGCGTCAGAAGCAGGGTGAAGCAGGCCACGGCGATGGTCAGCGGGGCCACGACGAAGCGTAGCCGCTGCGTCGTGAGCAGGGGGCGGTAGGCCGGGGTTGCGTAGGCCAACCAGGCCGACGAGACGCGGTGGCCGAACCATAGAGGTACCGCAAAGGCAAAGAACAGCCCATCCACCGGGCTGGCGCGCACGTCGTCATGACCCCAAGCCAGCAGAAGGACCAGGGGGGCTAACCACAGTGCATTCAGTACCCAAACGAGATCCCAAGCCGGGTTCTTGATCCAGCGCGTGGTGGGCTTCCTGGCTTCGCGGCTGCCGCGCAACTGGCCGTCGGCCATGGTGGAACTCCTGGAAGTTGCTTGCCTGATGGTGGTTTCAGCATATGTGCATATGGATCGGGAGGAGAAATACTTTCCTGTCTTCGGCGACGCTCGCGGGCCGACTTCGAACTGGCGGTTCCGCAACGTTCTCGTGCTGTAGCGCCAGCTCAGAAGCCAGTTCAGGCTTCGGAACGGCGCCATTTCCTCGAAGATCGAACTGTAGTTCATCGGGCCAACTCGGTCATCGAGTATCGGAAATCCAACGGCTCAAACTGGCCGGTCTCGGCGCTCCGCCTATCCGGGTAAGGGCTTCCTGGTGCAGAAGGCAGCTACCGCAACCCGTCTCTGCCGTTCGGCGTGACCAGATCAGACGGCGGTAGTAGCCAGAAGAGCTGTCATACCCTTCGTTCTGCTGTGCCGTTGATGTCGGGGTTTCCACCGAGTGTCCCGACGCGTCAAACGGTGGCCCTGGAATGTCAAATGACTAGCCGGATTTCATCACTTCTAGCTCGAACGTTTTCGGAGACAAGCCTGATTTTTGCAGTAGCCTTCACCGGCAGCCGTGCTGCCACTTGAGAACGTCCACAACCTGCGCGACCTCGGTGGCCTGGTCAGCCGCGATGGCAGGCGCGTGCACATGGGCCGATCATTTCGCAGTGGCAACTCGGGCATAGCGAGCTAATGCCGCGACTGCAATCCGGCACGCAGCAGGACATGGACGACTTCATGCAGCAGGTGTATTGCGATTTTCCGACCAAGCATCAATCTGCCTTTGGCAAGTTCATGAAAGAGGCAGAAGCAGGCCGAGCGTTGTTGCACGGGCTAGGATCGGTCCGGCTTCGCCACCATGCTGTTGTTGTCGGCGCTTTCTGTGGCACTGGACACGATCCTGGCCAGCTATCTGGAATCGAATCACCGGAACCAGCGACGCTTCCACGGCCTGTCGGCTCGCCTGGCATTACTGGCAATTTCGCCTAACGTGGCGATGCCGTTGCTGAAAGCGCGGGCAGGTTACCTGCAGGCGTTGCTGCAGACCATTGAACAGGAATGGGGCAGCACAGCCAATTTCTTGAGCGAGACTCTGTCGGTGGACGAGAAGTGTCTGCAAGCAAATAACCTTGAAATAACCTTGAGAGGGAAGCGGGCTGAACGGCCTCAGCAGCCGTCAGCTGTCGTCAAGAAGGGGCCTTGTGTGATTGGGCGGCTACCCGCGTCGGGTTACCGCAGGGTCGACGGCCGGCATATGGGTCGCCGTCTGGTCGAGCACCATTTCCGGCTCGTCGGCTTCGCTATCCGTCTCGTCATCCAGTCTGCGACGCATTCGTTCCAGATCGAGGTCACCGGTCCACTTCGCCACCACCACCGTGGCCACGCCGTTGCCAATTAGGTTGGTCAGGGCGCGTGCCTCCGACATGAAGCGATCAATACCGAGGATCAAGGCAAGTCCCGCTACCGGAACATGCCCTACCGCCGATAGCGTAGCCGCGAGCACGATGAAACCACTCCCGGTGACCCCAGCGGCCCCCTTGGATGTCAGGAGCAGCACGGCGAGCAGCGTGAGTTGCTGCGTCAGGTTCATGTCGGTGTTCGTTGCCTGGGCGATGAACACAGCCGCCATGGTCAGGTATATGGAGGTACCGTCCAGGTTGAAGGAGTAGCCAGTTGGGATCACCAGTCCGACGACGGACTTTCGGACGCCCAAGTTCTCCAGTTTGGCCATCATCCGTGGCAAGACGGATTCCGAGGAAGATGTGCCCAATACAATCAGCAGTTCCTCCTTGATGTACTTGATGAACTTCCAAATCGAAAATCCATGCAGTCGCGCAATGGTACCCAGCACGACGAAGATGAAAACCAGACAAGTGGCGTAAAAGGTTGCCATCAACTGGCCGAGTTGTAGCAGCGAACTCACTCCGTACTTGCCGATAGTGAAGGCCATGGCGCCGAAAGCGCCAAGTGGCGCGACTTTCATGATGTAGCCGACGATGGTAAAGAGCACATGCGAGAATTTCTCGATGAAGTCGAACACCAGCGTGCCGCGGCCGCCGAACTTGTGCAGCGCGAAGCCGAACATCACCGCAAACAGCAGTACCTGGAGGATTTCACCTTTTGCGAATGCATCCACTACCGTGTTCGGAATCACGTTCATCAGAAAATCCACCGTGCCCTGCATCTTTCCGGGTCCGGTGTAGGCGGCGATCCCTTTCGTGTCGAGGGTGGATGGATCGACGTTCATTCCGGCCCCGGGCTTGACGATGTTGATGATCAACAGGCCGAGCAGCAGTGCAATACTGCTCACGACCTCGAAGTACAGCAGCGCCAACCCGCCGGTCTTGCCGACCTTCTTCATGTCTTCCATGCCAGCAATGCCCACCACTACTGTGCAGAAGATGATTGGCGCGATGATCATCTTGATCAGCTTGATGAACCCGTCACCCAACGGCTTCATGGCCTCTCCGGCAGTTGGATAATAGTGGCCGAGGACCACGCCGCTGATGATGGCAACGATGACCTGGAAGTAGAGGGATCTGTAAAGCGGCTTTCGGTTGTCGACTTTTTCCATCATCGTCTCCATTGCTGGTTCAGACCGCCAGTCGGGTCGGATCAGCCCCGCTGACATAGCAGGAGTGAGGGACTAAGGTGCCGTGCATTTCATCGCTGCCCTCTATCCTCGCCGCCTATGCCATAAGCAGCGCCTCGTACTCCTCACGGAACTGGTGCAGGGAACTCTCCACCACCGTCACGGCGCCGTCGATGAGGCCGCAGCGGCCGCTGCCGGGTAGGATGCGGCACAGATTCTCCAGCGCTGCCAGATCGGCATGCACACCGCGGCCCGTATCGATGCGGTTCAGCAATCGCATCAACTGGAAGCTGCCACCTTTGCACGGTGGGCATTGGCCGCACGATCCTTGCGCGAAGAAGCTCACAAATTCAGCGACCTTGCGGACAATGCTGGTGCCTTCCGATACAACGATCATCGCCCCCGTTCCCAGACGTGAGCGTCTTAGCCGCACCGAATCAAAGTCCAGGGCGACATCGAGGTCACGCTTCGTCAGCAGAGTATTCGAGGGCCCCCCTGTAAAGACGGCCTTGAACTCCTTGCCTTGCAACATGCCGCCACCGTGCTCGAACACCAGGGACTCCAGGCTCGTTCCCATTGGTAGTTCATACAGACCGGGGCGCAATACGTCGCCAGAGAGTGAATAGAGTTTGGTTCCGGTTGCGTTACCGATGCCGAGATCGCGATACCACTGAGCACCGTGGCGAAGAATTCCTGGTATATGCGCTAGCGTTTCGACGTTGTTGACGATGCTTGGCGCGCCATGCACGCCTTGTTGACTGGGAAAGGGCGGCTTGCGCCGCGGGAACGGGAATCCGCCCTCGACGCTTGCGATCACCGCCGTCTCCTCGCCCCCGATGTATAGCCCTGAACTCGGTACAACGCCAAGCGACAGGGGGGCGCCCAGCAGTCGCTCGAGTTCGGCGTACCGGGGGTGCGCCTGCCATTGCCCGACGGCCTGTCGTATGACCGCAATGGCCTGCTGCTGGTGAGGGTTGACGTAAAGGACAATATGGTTGGCACGCGTGGCGGCCGCGGCGATGAGGGCACCCTCGATCACCTGATGTGGCGTGTGCTCCAGCAGGAAGCGGTCCTTGAAGGTCCCCGGCTCATCTTCGTTGCCGTTGCAGATGATGGTTTTGTCGCCGTCAGCCGCGGCGGCAACCGGCGCCCATTTGCGATGGGTCGCAAATCCGGCGCCGCCCATTCCGCGCAGATCGGCCTGCTCGATCTCGCCTATGACTGCGCCTGGATCGCACAAGGCCTTGGCCAGCCCCTCTCCTCCGCCAATTGCGAGCCATGCCTCCAGGTCCGCACCAACGCGGACATCGTCCCTCAGGAGAACCTGATTCAGCTTTTCCATCGCGCGCTCCGTCTACGGCTCACCGGACACCGCCAGCGGCCCGGCCGCGGACGCCAGCGCGCAGGCCTGCATTGACGCGCAGATCGAAATGCGCGTAGCCAGGAAAGAGAATCGGTGCCTTGACGTGCAAAGGTAGCCCAGCCAGCGTCAGTTCCCGCTGCCATGCGTGCACGTGGCCGATCCCTGCGCGGCTGGCCACAGCCGAACGCTTCGCCTCCGCTGCCGACGCGCCCGCGCGCCGACCCATGCTTAGGATGTCGAGCAGCGCATTCCCCATCAGCCGGTTGCGCCCGTGGATGCCTCCCGCTACCTCACCCACGCAGTACAGTCCGGATACGCTGGTGGTCCCATGTCCGTCGATCGCAACGCCGCCGTTCTGATAGTGAAGGGTTGGGTAGACAAGGAAGGGTTCCTTCGCTGCATCGTGACCGCACTTGTGCGCAAGGTGGCTCAACGTCACAAGGCGCTTGTCCAGGATGCCGGGATGCTCCATTTCGAGCGTCGGCGTGTCGAGCAGCACGCCCACCTGCCCCTCACGGATGATGCCGCGCCCCTGCGCACATTCGCGCAATATCGCCGAGGCCACGATGTCCCGTGCCTTGAGTTCGTCCACAAAGCGCTCACCCTCGCCGTTGATCAGCTTGGCGCCCGCGGAGCGCGCGGCCTCGGAGATGAGTCCGCCTGCAAGGTGGGGAGGGTACGCAATGCCGGTGGGGTGGTACTGGAACGAGTCGAGCTCGCGCAGGCGCGCTCCGATCCGGTAGGCGAGCACGAGGCCGTCGGCGGTGGCACCGAAATGATTGGATGTTGGAAACGAATTCAGGTGCAGGCGCCCGGCTCCGCCGGTAGCAATGATCACGGCAGCAGCGCGCACTAGCACAAAGGTGCGTGATTCGAGGTTGTAGATCACGGCCCCTGCGCAGTTTCCCCGCTCGTCGGACAGCAGCTCGACCGCCGGGCAGCGGTTCCATACCTCGATGCCGGGATCCAGGTCCACCGCTTCCCGCAGCACCCGCATCATCTCCAGCCCGGTGTAGTCCCGGTAGGAAAGAATGCGCGCGGCCGAGGCGCCGCCGGGCTTTTTGCGCAGAAGGTTGCCGCCGATTGGCCGATCCTCTTCCTGGTCAAACATCATGCCGAGCTGGATCAGCCAGCGAATGACATCCGGACCATCCATCACCATTTGCGCTACGAGTGCGGGATCGCCGCAGAAGTGTCCGGCACGCAGCGTGTCCTCGAAGTGCAATTGAGGGCTGTCGTCCTCTCCGATGGCGGCCTGTATCCCGCCTTCGGCCATCACAGTGTTGCTGTCGCCGAGGCGAAGCTTGGTGGCGAGGATGACCCGCGCCCCATGCTTTGCCGCGGTGAGTGCCGCGGCGCACCCGCCACCTCCACCACCAATGACCAACACATCGGTGGCCATGAGTTGGGCACCGGCAATGTCGACGTCGTCGATCAGCGCATTGGCTTGCAGATGCCGCGCGAGATCCGGCTGGCAGGAATCGCCGCGGTTCACACCGACGGCGAGGGCAACGCGGGCGTCCGGCCCGTGGTCGGGGTGGTAGCCCTTGAGGAGCGCTTCGGCCGAGGTGTTGTCACTGCGTACCGCCGGCGCCGTGCCGGGCCGGTAGCGCTTGCGCGCCTCGTCGTAAGGGATGCCGGCATGCATGAGGGGTGTCTCGGTCAGTGTGGTGGCTGGGCGCCCGGCGCGTCGAGATCGATTGTCATGTCGCCACGCTCGATCTCCCGCAGCCGTCGCATCAGATTCGCCGGCCGCAGCGTCAGCGACGCAATCATCCGTCGCACGAACAGGCCGAGGTGGTTAGGCTGGATGAGCTCGGGGCAGGCCAGTGTGCAGAGGTTGCACATGACGCATTCGTCGAAGACGTGGCCGGCCTCGGAAAGATTGCCCTCCACGGCGAGGTTGACGCCGCGCTGGACATCGAGTCCCTTCGGGCATGCGCGATCGCACCCGCTGCAGTGGCGGCAGTCGGCTGCTTCCGGGAATATGTCAGAAATCGCCTGCAACGCCTGCCAACTATCCTCGATGTCTTCCAGCCGATAGACATGGCGTGCCGGGGAAGTGAAGAAGTCGAGAAAGGCAACCTGCATCCCGTCCTCGATCAAGGTCTCGCAGGCGAGTGCGGTGATCACTTCCTGCTTGCCGGCCCGCCGGACCAGGACGCGGCAGGATCCGCATACCCCCTGGCCCATGCAGCCAACGCCCTCCACCAACGTTTCCCCTGCATGCAGGAAGGCCTGCAGGATGGAGCAGTTTGGCGGCGCTTCGACCTGTTTTCCTTCGATGCTCAGACTTATCATCTTCTCGCACTCTGGTGGCCGGCGGCGTTAGCGCCACACTGGCGCATTTGCCGAAAAGATCATATAAAACATAGCACATGGAAAGTCATTGCAAGGGGGAGGCAATGGGCGCTTTCCGAAGGGCGGTCGCGCCTGCAGCCAAGGCGCTTCTCAGCTAGGACGACCGGCACGGTCCGCCCGACCATTCGGCGTCTCCGCCGGGAGATTCCAGGGTGGCATTGCTTTGTTCCTCCTTTCGAAATGTTTCACTTCCGCTCGCACGGATTCTGCAGGCGGGCTTGCCCAAGCAGGGCAAGTGCGCTGCACCGCCGGGAGGAACGGTTCGTGTCGGCAGACGCAGAGACATTGGCTGTCTTCATTTCGCCGTGTCCTTTTCGAGGAGGTTCGGAGATGTTCGCCAAGATCGTCGCGACATATCGCTACTTCATGTCCGTGGTGCCTTTT
>Ga0210152_100105_pt1 | contig 38382 bp, 51 predicted proteins | sample Napbiom13C5doseA_FD_187722 | JGI IMG/M metagenome (GOLD analysis project Ga0210152, IMG submission 187722) | Groundwater microbial communities from S. Glens Falls, New York, USA - Naphthalene biodegradation metagenome 13C5doseA (SPAdes) (version 2) ...
ATATGCCGCGCCGGGGGGACACGTCGCCCCGGGCGGGGGGTCCTGAACATGGTCAAGAGAAATCGCGGGGAGGATTCAGCATTTGCAAAACTGACCGAGGCGCAGGTCCGCGCCCTGCGGGCCAAGACCAAAGTCTATAACTCGAAGACCAAAAAACAAGAAGTGAGGTTTGTGGACAACCGGTTTCCGGACATCGTGGCCAAAGCTTATGGCATCGATGTCCGGACATTGCGCCGGATTCGAAATTTTAAGTCGTGGCAGCACGTTCTTTAAATTTAGCCACTACATCTTTCGTCCATGCCGCTTTTGCGATGGCCACAACCTTTTTGTCCTGTCCGGCCAGATCATCCCCGGGGGACAGACAATGCCGATGGTAGGTCTGGCTGAGTTGCACACCATCTTCCATGATACGCGTGGCAGTGCGCACTTGAACATGGCCATGTTCGGTGACTTCGATCTGATCAATAACAACTTGTTTAGTAAGCATTGTTTTATCCCTCAACGATTAAAATTGATAGTGAGCAGCGACTGTGATCTCACTGTTATTGGCAAAGTTAGTGTTTGCAATGGCCGAGTTTGAGCCAGCCTCAGTGGTTTTTTCTAGGTTGATGGCCACATTGGAGGAACTAACAAAGCCAACAAGTGAACCAGTGTATGTAATGTTTGCAAAATGGCCGATGGACGCCCCCGCGTCCCGGGCAATAGTGAATGGAAGATTTACTAACTGAGCAACGCCGGTGCTAGACCCCTTATTGGTCAAAACTATGACCGCCCAGACAACGACTAATTTACCAATTTTAATGTAATTGCCGTACTGAGTTGAATACGTTATTCCAGTGTTGCCGCTACCAAAGTTTATTTCCGGGGTCCAAGTCCCCTCTTCATAATCATCCAAGGTGTTTGCATCGGCCGAGGCGTTTTGTGCGGCTGGGAATTTGATTTGGCCAACGGTCAATATTAAAAGATTGGAAAGAGTTTTTGCCCCGGCAATGGTTTCATCCCCTGTGAGTCCTACGGCCCCCAAAGCGGCTCGGGCCCCCCCGGCCGTGATTTGACCGGTTCCCCCGTTGGGGATCGACACAGGCAGCCCAAGTGTATTGGCCGATGTCCAGGCCGCACCACCATATACCTTAAACACAGATGATGTGGTATTCCAGTATAACGCCCCGGCGAGAAGCGCATTGCCATCATTGTCCAGCGCCGGGTCGGACGCTTTTGGCCCAAGGTAGCGATCATCAAAAGAATCGTAGCTGGCGGCTGCGGCCGCTGCACTCCCCGAAGCAGCCGACGCGCTACCCGAAGCTGCCGACGCACTAGCCGCTGCCGCGACGGCTGGGTTAACGACATTGACAATAACCCCCGGCAAGGTCGGATGCCATGCCCACACTTTATCCGCGTCATATGCCGGAAATTCTTGCACCTGATCGGCCGGGTCTGTGCCGATGGGATATTGCGCTGTGCGGCCCGCGATTTCCGCAAAATCCTGTACTTGCATCGTCAGCTTATCAAGCGCCTTTTCGTGACTGTCGGCTGGGAACCGGCTGTACGGGTCATAGGCCGTGTTCTGTGTCAATGCGGTATTGCGGCCGATAACCAAAAGAGCGCCGGAAGGAGCAACGGCAAAGGTCACCGTGCCACCGGGTGAGGTTGATTGGTCGACGTTTAACAGGACTGTAAACCCTCCGACAGACACCCCGTCTAGTAGCCCGTACACCCATGCCGCATCATCGCAATGGAATGTAAATCCGAAAACGAGGCTTACGCCGTTAGGGGTAAAAAGGTCATAGTTATTTGTAGCGGATACGGTCATAAATTAACCTCCATAGGGGTTGCCAAATTGGGTAGGGCCTTTATTTTTGCCCTCGGGCATTTTTAGCCCCAAAGCGGATCGTTCTCCGTCGCCCATTTCATTAAATAGTTGGCGAAGGTAAAACAAGTTTTGGTACGGAAGAAGACCAGACGCTGCTTTTAAAGCTTTACCGCTGTCGCCCGTTTGTGCGGCCCCGGCCATATTTGCGCCCGCACGGAGGATACTTTCAGCCGGGACATCAACGCCAGGAATAGCATTGATTATCGCTTTTGATACCGGTTTCTTTTCGTAAATGGCCGATGCTACATCGGCCGGAATCTGGGCCACTAGCCCTAAAGTGCCCGCCTGTTTGAGCCCCCGCGCCACAATAAGGGCCGGGTCGTTGGCCCAATCCGTGTTCCGCCCGTTGATACTATCTTTAGTATACTGCCCCAATGCCCCGAGGACTGTGCCCATGAACAACCCTTGAATCACTCTTAAGTCCTTCTGTGCAATGCCGGAAATGAGCATGCGGTTTGTGGCGGCGGCCGTGAATGACTGGAATTGCATTAAAGTTTTGCCGATATCGGTTGACGCCAATAACGGCTTATCCCCTTTACCGGGGGAAACGATTAAAGTATCGGCCTCTTTTGTGGCAGCGGCCATCAAATTGCGGGCCGGGCCATGGTCCCAAGAAGCGATATTGGCTACGTTGAACACGCCCTCCTTGGAGCCATGCTTAGCAAACTGCCCTCTAATGCCATTAAGTGCTTCTCCGTCGATACCCAACCAAGCCAGTTGGGCCTGCTCCCCCGGCTTAAGATTCGTCCAGCCTCGTTCTGCCATCTGGGCGATGCGATCAACCGCCATTATGCCAGTATATTGCTTCCAGAACGAATTCCACTGGTCCATGCCGGAAACCTTTCCAAAACCGGAAGCTACTTCTTCTATCCCGTGCTCAAATTTGCCCCCAATCAAGGGGATTTCATCCATAGTTGCAATCGCTCGCATCCGACCCGATGTTAACATGTCTAGGCCGATGCCCATGCGTTTGACGTCCTCCTTGGCCATTTTAGCCATAAAGGGCAAGGCCATTGATAGCCCCTTAGTGTATGCCATCAGTCCATTTGTCACAATGGGGCGAGCCAAGTCCGGGACGGCCGATATTGTTTGCATCCCAAGGGCGACCGCATATTGCCACGACCGGGCCATGCGGTTTCCGCGAGCAAAAAGGCCAGATGGGTCAGAGGGCAGCCCGTATGTCCCAATGAGCATATCTCTCATGGCTTCAACGTCCCTGATATTGGCCCGAAGAGCATTCTGCAATATCAGTTTGTCCTTTTTAGTTGTGGCTGCTTCGACAAGTGTCTCATATTCAGCTTTAAGGGCCGCAATTTGTTTTTGCATTGTGCGGTCACCAAACTTTTCTGCCAAATTTATTTCAGTGGCCATCCGGCGGGTATAGGTGCGGCCAACGTGCTCAATGTCAGAAATCAACCACGGCTCGAGAATATTGTCCGGTAAAGTGACTGTGCGCTCTTTTAAAGGGCCACCGGCCTCCCCGGAAATCCGACTGGTCCCGCGAAACTCAGGTTTAGGAATGCCAAACATGTTATCTTTCGATAAAAGACCGGAGTGTATGGCCTTCGCCGTTTTCGCGGCATCTGCTTCCGTGTACCCTTCAATGGCCTTAAGGTACTGGATTACAGAAGCTTTGAAATTGTCTGCGTCGGCGGCCAACTTTTGATAGTTATAAAGACGTGTCAAGTAAGAGTCTGCCCCCTTGGGTTCCGGGGTCCATTTGGCCAACTGTTCCGTTTTAGCCGCAATGGAAGCGGTCAATTCATCAGTAAGCCCATCTTTCGTGGCCTGTTGTTCGAGGGCCGTAAGTTCTCTACGCAACGCCTGTTGTTCGGGGAATAGTTCGAGTTTCATCGCCCGCTCTTTAAGCGGGTCGAACACCTTTTCACGCCACACGGCCGCCACTTCCGTTGCCAAAGGGTCGTCAGAAACATTCCCCCGAAGGACCCGCCCGACTTCTTCCTTGAAAGCATGTTCCCCGCGCCACCCGGCCTTGATGCGGGCGCGTAAAAAGTTTACTTCCCCGGGGCCGAATCCCTGAGATTTGTTGAACGCATCGCGCAACGCCTGCAAGGCTTCGCCCGTGGGGGCAGAATCAACCTTAATCAGGGTTTCCACCGACTGTTCAGAGGGCAGCCCTTGCCGGTTTTTCCGAAGATACATCGGCGTTTCAAATAGGTGCTCCGCTATCGATCGGGCAGTATTGGCCGGGGAGGACATAAGACGCATCAAAACATTGCCGTACGATAGGTGTTTGGCCACAACATCGGGGACATCCGCCTTGCTCCCCACCGATTCAGGGGTCCATGCCGGGGGTGGCGGCTCAAACCCCTCGGGGGGATGAGCATTAATATTGGTTGGGGGGATGTCACGCCCCCCGGCCCCGCCGGGGGTTTGAATGTCTTCAGCGAGCTGCTTGATGGCAGCGGCGCGTTCAACAGGAACCGCGCCGGGTCGGACAACCGGAACTTTACTCTCAACGGTAAATACCGGAACTTGGTAGTTTTCTGATTTCCAGGCCTTTACAACAGTGCCGTCCACCACTTGTTCGGTTACTTTGGCGTTAGGATTACGAGTGACTGTGTATTTGGCCGGGTCCAATTTTTCGTACAGTTTGGCCGCACCAATAGTAACAGACGAATCAGATTTAACAATCATGCCATTATTCAAAGCGTGGTCGACAACCTCCACAAACGCCTTGCCGCCAAACCCTTGCCCCCGGGAATCTGGATTTACAAATTGGTTCCTAAAGACTAATTCATTGGTAGCTTTATTGACAACACCATCGCTTGTACCAACCACCTTGCCCTCGGCCCCAACGATATTTTTAGTCCACCGATCGACACCCGGTTGAAACTCCTCCTGCACGTGGAAGGGAGGCTCCACAACAGAAGGCGTGGACGCCCCGGGCGGGGTTGGGTGCCGCGCTTCCCACCACCTGGACCCCACGTGCACCGCACCGCCTATAATGCCCGTAACGGCGGCGGCGGCCACGATATTTATGGCTGATTCTTCCCAAGTTCGGGTATATTGTTGGGCATGAAGCACGGCTTCGTTAGCGGTTTCTGCCAACGCTACCTGCCCAATGGTCCGTGCTAATCCGGGGGGTCCGGCGATTGCGCTGAGCCAAAGAATGGGGTTTGTCATACCGGCGGCCATGTCATTTATCATGCCCGTCCAACCGGCATGGGCCCTTGTGCGATCATCCCGCCTTTCTTGGTCAATCCAATCTTTTATCCAACGAGTTTCGGCCGGGGACCGCGAAAATGTAAACGCGTTTGTGTGGGCCTCATACCCGACCAACTCTTTTCCGTTATCGGCAAACGCGCTATACCCGGACACCGGGGTCATTTCGGGGCGGGGCCCCATAGACACGGCCATGGAAAGCGGGTTACTGTGACGAAGACTGGCGTTTATGCTGTCCAGCCACGACACATCCTCCGGCTCCGGGGTCGGTTGGTTCAAATCCGACCGGGTTTGAACCGGGCCCGCGATGGTCCCATCAAACGGACTTATGGGCGCGGGCGTAGGACTGGGGGAGGGCGTGTCAGCGGGTAACCCGACCGGGGCCTCTGACGACGGCCCCAAAGGGGCGACCGGGGCCGCTGGGGGGATGGGAGAAACGTCCTCTAATACGATTCCCCCCGTGCCCGTCAGCGGGAATCGATTGGGATCTTTAGGCTCCGCCGTCGCTCCGGGGGCCAACGCCACATATTTACGGGGCATTGGAAATTACCTTAGCGGCTTCACCGGCATAATAGGCGTCATGCCTCTTCTTAGTGGCATCGGCTTCGGTTCTTAGCTTATCGTTTCGCTGAGCACGGGCCAAGGGCCCATCGGGTTTAAACCGTCTCGGGTTCCCTTGTTCATCATACACGTTTTCTATCATCCCATCCGGTCGAATACGAACCACGGGGTACGTCCCTGTGGTCCGCGTCAATGCGTCACTTGTCACTCGTAGACTGTCCGCAGGAATGCCAAGACTGGTAGCATAAAGGTCTTTTTGTGTTTGCACTTCTTTTGAGGACATCCCGTGCATTTGTTCCGGGGAATTGTCCATCAGTTGGGCGTTCCCATTGACTTCTGTTCGGGTTTTAGTCTTTTGGAAGGATGTGAAAGCCATCTTCCGAGCAAGTTCAATGTCCCCCGTCATCGCATATAGAGCATGCACGTTTACGTTAAATTCCGCCTGTTGCCCTATGGTCGGGTTAACGGTAAAAGAAGTGTACGGGTTAAGAGGACTTGAATTGATCAATTTTTGAAGGGCAGCAGAGTTGGCCATGCCGGTTTTGGGATTAATGGCCTCAGCGTATCCTTTTTTGATCACCTCCTGTTCTTCCGGGGTGCGATTGGCCATCGCCCTAGCGGCCGCCATGGCTTCCGTTGAGGTTGAACCGGCCGCCATCATGGACGCCCCGGCCTGCAGCGCAATGGCGTCCTTCTGTTCAATTCGACTAACAGCCTGGGGAGATTCCCGGGCCAGATTGGCGTATAAATTTGCCCCCCGGGCAAAAACTTCCGGATTATTGGACTGGTTCATTCCCACAATACGCGACTGAACCTCCGACGGGAGCACTTGGGTCTTTTGGGCAATCCAAATGGCATCACGATCGAAATTTGCCTCGGATGCGCCCGGCATTTGGCGCATCTTCTCAAAATAATCATCGATGGCTTTTTGGTCTCGGTGATAGTCCGATGGAATATTGTTATCGATGTTGTACTGAATGTCCGCCACAGCCTTGTTCTTGCGGGCATTCTCCTCCTGCTTATGGGCCAATTTAACCGTTAAATCCTTCCATTGCTCTGGCTTAATCTTTTCCCGTTTTAATAATTGATCGATAACGGCCTGACTTCCACGGCCATGGATAATTTCGGCCTCATAGGCCCCGACTGTTAAATTCCGATTATAGTCCATAGCTTGGTCCATTTCAGATTCCAACTGACGCTTGCGGACATTTAACTCCCGAGTGTAGCGGAGTCTTTCCGTTTCGCTAAGGGTACCGGCATAACCCTTGTCTTCCAGCGCGGAAATTTGGTTCTCAATTTCTGCTTGATTCTCCCCCAAAATGGCTTTTACTATCGGGGCAACGGCCTTAGCGTCTTCAATGCGGGCAGTTTCTTTTACCAACTGCTCGTTGGTAAGCGTTCCGGCATCCCTCGCTGATATGGCCGCCCCATGTGCTTCGTTCCACATTTCGGCTTGTGTTAGTTTATGGGCATTATCAGTATAGTCCGCCATATCCTCGTCTTTTCTCCACGACATGGCTTTATTGAACACGTCGCGAGACGACTGAAAAGCGGAATCTTCTGATACGGCGTCAAACTTTTCGCGAAACATGGCCGGGACAGTGGCGGAAATTTGTGCCCGCAAAGCCGCAGTCTTTTTCTCGAACAAGGGGGCTGCATATACAGACCCCTTGACCGGTTCATTAGAATCCACAACGATGCCGTGCGCCCGCAATTCTTGCGGATCAATCATTCGATTGGCATCATCGGTCATGGTCTTTTTCAAGATTTCTTCCTGCGCCCGATAATCTACCATCTTATTCCGGGTATCGGCGGCCGCGTGGGCCGCATACGCGTCTCGAAAGGTAGATTCTACCTTGCCCAGCAGAGAAAGTTGCTGTTGATTTTCGGTCGCGGCTTGGGCAATTTGGCCGTTGCCTTGTGCTAAACGTTCAACCTCGCCGTACTGAACCTGTGGAAGTTTCATTACTATGGTCCTTGCAACAGCGTCGGGGCCGGGGTCGCCCACCAATTTTGTGTCTGGCCGAGCGTGTTAAAACTGCCCACAAGACTTCCGGCCGTATTGTAGCCTATGGTGTTTACTGTGCTCTTATACGTTTGCCCCGTGGCATCGATTCCTGCCGCCGCCGATTTCTTGAGCCAATCGACCTCTAAGGCGAATTCCTTCTGCATGTCCTTAAGAACCCTACCAAATCCGCCTGATTCTGCTGCATTACTGCCCGCCCCCATAGCAAACCCAGAGGCTCCAGCAATGGCCGTTCCTTCTGATTGATCGCGGTTAAACCGGCCCGTGCGGCGGCGAATTTCTTCTACAGTTTGGGCCCTGATGCGGGCGATTTCGGCCTCCTTTGCCCGGGCCGCATTGGAGGCCCCGGAAAGACCGGAACCGATGCCGATCACCGCACTTAAAGCAAATCCAGCCAATGCGGCCATTATAATACCTCCGCTGCGACATGACCAAAGATTGACGCTATCGTTAAGGGCACCGGAAGAAATTCTTCGATGACGATTTCTCCCCCCTTAGACCAACCAAGAGTTGTAATTTCTATGTCTTCGTACGTTGCCCCTTGTCCTTCATTCATAGGAGTTGCCGGGTTACGCTCAGGCGGCCTGACGCCGTTTATTAATGGATATGCGCCGGGGGCTAGCCGAACAAAGATTTTGTTCCAACGTTTCTTCATCCCCTGTACTGTGCCAGAACGGGACAGCCCCTCCGGCCGTTTAGTCACAATTCTCGACAAGAACGGCAGCCCAACAGTCACAGCCGTCACGGCATCGGGGAGCGTAATCTGTGCACCGGTTACAGTAAACGGGCCATAAACAATCCCGGTGGCCTCGAGCGCATAGACCTCTAACCCTTCCAAATGGCCCAACCCCCCGATAATGGCCGTTGGCGCGGCCGATGCAATAGTGATGGCCGAATCTAAAAAAGACCCCTGCACCATACGCTCTACGGCAAGGTATAAGGTTGACCCCTTATAGCGATTCACTAGCAAAAAAACCTGATCGATCCCCGAAATGTTTGTGGCCGCGACCGCTTGTACAGGCCCGCCCACATCGTGGCGATGCCAACCCGCCATTGCCAATAGTTTTGAATCATACGTGGCGGCCACCAATGTCCCTTGTCCGGCGTCCTGTGTGGAAGACCATAACGTGCTATTTGGAAATTCCGCCCAAGCTGTACTTCGTAGCCCCCCGGTCGTTAAATGTCGAGCGGTAAATGATAACTCTTTATCAACATATCTGTTATCGTCGCCCTCGCGCCGGACTGAATAAAGCCGCTGACCGCCCTGTGCCGCATAGGCCACTTCATTGTTAACAAAGGCAGGGTAAGTGTTTGAGGAATAGTGCGCCACATGCTTAAACAGTCGAGCATTGCCCGGTCCCAATATTGCGCCAGTGAAGGCGGAAATGTCCCAAAGGCCGGATTCGGCCCCTAAAACCAATGACCACATCGAACGTGCCCATAAAATGCGGCCCGGTTCAGAAAGATCGCCAAAGAATGCGTCCCCCGGATTGCTACCGGCCGTAAAATTAAAATAATCTAAGGATTTTGAAAACCAAACCCGTTCCGGACGCACCCGGCTCGAGGCCAACACCAGTCGGCCAAGATGAACACTAACAACCCCCGGGAATTCGCCGCCGCCCCATGGGGCGGCCGTAAATGTAGATGTGGCCAATGACCATGTATCCGTTGGTGGGCTATAGGTCAATTGTCTGGTCGCCACATCCGGGTGGGCCAAAATCAACTTTGATGGAACCTCTGGCGTCTGGATAAAAGATAATTCATTGATATCAAACCCGGCCCAAGGCGAAGCAAATGTAACAAGACCAGCAGTAAGACCGGTTTGGGTCAACCGGCAAAAATTCATAAAAGATTCCATGCCGTGAAGTTCGGCCTGCCCCGTCAAAGAATGATCCTGATTGGTGTCGCCCCTGTCGGCCAAAGTCATTTCTAAGTGCACAACAGTCGGCCCGCCCCATCCCGGAGTGGTAAATAAAACTGTGCCACTCTGAGCATCAAAAGTAAAAGGTAAGGATGTTAAAATATTAGCCACATAAGTTGTGGCCGTTGGGAACAAGTTTGTGGGCGCAGATACCTCAACCACGCGCACAAATCCCGGGACTGTTTGTGGGTGTTGCGGCTCTACCTTTGTTGTGGGACTTGTTGCGGAGAATGTCAATTCATATTGAGTGCTAGGGGCGAGCGTAACGGCCTGTACCAGTCCGGCACGGTGCCCCTTATACCCCACCGGAATCGAGGTAGACCTGCCCCCATGAACGTTTTTTACCTTAAAATGGGCGGCCAGTTTAACGGTGTCCCATGACATATCGGCCTGCTGCGAATTATACTTAATTACAGTGCCGGATTGAGGATAAATAAAATCCCGTTCTGTCCAGCCGGTCAAACCGGCCGCAAAATTTGGGTTAGTATTGACCACAACGGAAGCGCCTGCCCCGGCCGCCGTCACCGGCCCATTTTGATCATACACGGTCAATGTGTCCGGCCCGGCATGGAGCACTACGGCGCGGGACGCACTGATACGATAGGGGATTAACCGATGGCCCGATGCGGCGTTAGTCTGACTGGCCTCAGCAATGAATTGAGTTCCCGGGCGACGGGCAGTGGCCCCTTGAACGGTGGCCACCATATTTTCCATGGAGGAAACTGATTCTTTATATATGTCCGAGGACACACGGCCCTGTAAATCGGGAGAAATCTCCCCGGCGGTGAACCCTTCGTTTATATATTGAACCTTAGACATTAGCGATTACGAGCGCGGGAAAGTTTGCCGGTGGAAAACGCCGTGCGTTTCCCCTGCATGGCATTGGTTGTGGTAGAGTCTTTGAGACGACTCTTGTATAAGGCATACATTGTTTCGAACATCGCTTTTGAGTTGGTCACAGGCAGCGCAAGCTCCATAGCAAGACGGGCCACAAGACACGAAATAAACGGCCCATCAAATAAGGCCGTTTCGCGTACGGCCTTGGTGTATCGGGCCCACAAAATGCCGGATACTGCCGACTTCACAACAATAATCTGCCCCTCAACGTCCCAATCATAGCCGGGGTCAGAATTGAAATCAGTTGTGTCGTCGACTTGCCGCACAACCGCTGAGTCGATGGGAAGGGCATAACAAGGGCGAACCTGCCCAACGTTGGCCAAAGGGTCAGGAACCTCGTTCAACAGAGCAACGGTACGAGCAAAAGACCAATCCCTGCCCGCAACTACATCGTCAACCGCCACCGGCCATATCTCATTTAATACGGCCAGTTCTACTGAATCGCCCTCGGTAGAGATTACACGTGTTCCCCCCACCATACCTATGGCCATGTTGTAGATCGCGGTCTGGCTAGAACTCATTTAAACCACCCCTGGAATACTCCAATGCCGGAAACCACAGCGGCCCCGGCCGCAAGGACCCAAATAAATGCCCGCCAAAAAATCCCTTTGGCCTGTTTATACTCCACTAACATTTCGCGAAGGCCCTGATGCTCGTCATAATGTGACTTCGGGTCAATCCAAAACTCGTGGTGTTTGGCCTGCACCTGTGCAATCAGTATGGGGGCCAAGGTAGCTGCAAGTTCCCCAATTTCTTTGTCCGACATCATTGCCCCACCCCCATGAGAGTTCTGAGTAAAAGTAAAGCCCCCCCGCCAATAATTACTGACAAACTAAACACTGCAATGCCCCCCGCCGTAACCGCCAACGCGATTTTTAATGTCAACGAGAACGTCATGGTTGGAACCCCCGTTGCAACAGCGACCAGGGCGCGTAAAAAAGTTATTGACTTATTCAAAACAGGAACTGCGACCGCAACGGCGGCCAAGGTCCGTGCATAAGTGGCAATTCTACTTAAAACGGGGACACCGACCGCCACAGCCGCCAACGCCCGCGCAAAGGTTAAGACCTTGTTCAAAGTCGCCACCCCGGTCGCGACCGCCGTTACTACAACCGGCAAAGTAAGAGCGGCCACCATGCCCGGAACCCCCACAGCCGTTGCTGTCAAGGCGGCATAATATTGAGTCCCGGCCACGGGGGGCCCAATCAGGTCCTCGTCAAACCAACCCTGAATAATTAGTCCATCAGCGTACACTTAGAACCATCCTTCAATTCGCATGTTGTGGTCGAACTGGCCCAGAGAGCCTGTAAGTGTTGGCCCTAGCGTACGCAACGAGATCGCGGCCATCGACGAATACGATTCCCCGGTCATGTTGACGGTCGTCGAGGTTGCGCTTGGCGTTACCTCACTGACATCATAGATTTCACTATTCAGCACAGCATCGTTGATAAACACGCTGCCATCGAGTGCTGGGTTGGTGCCGGTAAATGACTGACACATCGCCAACAGCAAGTCGGTTGTTTCTGTCGCTAACGTGACAGCTACATTCGTCGATGCCGTCGCAGCGTCGACGCCCGCTGCCCGCACCAGGTTCGATGTGTCTACAGTTTTTACACAAACGAGAATAATCTTACCACCTTCGGCGCGGGCCCCGCCTGCACTCCACGTCCACGCCAATGTTTGTGCCCCGGTGGCGGGATTCGGCAGCGTCGCCACCCCAACGCCACACTCATCGGTCACCGCACCCTCTGCTAGCTGCGCCCGCGTCAAAAAGGCCGCGCCGTTCAACGATAAGGTAGCAAGTATTGAGCCGCCGTTGGTGTCAAAGTGTGACCAGAATGCGATAACCGCCGTAGCATCGGAAGGAACAGTGACACTCGTGCTACCGTTGCCCGCGCTGGCATCGACTTCTATGGCTGTACCGGTTTTGCTTCCCATTAGGCGGTGTTCACCAACTCCGCATCAACAAGTTGTACTGTCCATGCCGCTGAAGCGCCGCCATTTACACTCACGCCGATGCCAAGACCAGCGGTCGTGGAGTCGAAACTGCCAGAAGTACTCTGCTGTGTCTTGAGCAACGACGAAATGCCGGTGGTCGCCTGACTTGTCAAGGCGCAGCGACCTTGTAGTACTGCGCTTGCGCCAACCGCACGGAACACGCAGTCAACCTCGAAGGTGCCGACATCTGTTGCAGCGGTTCCCGCGCTGAACGTGAAAGTGTTTCGAGCCGTATCGGCGGTGCTGCCTGCCGTGCCTAAGCGAACCGTGATGATGGGCGTCGCAGTACCGGCGGCTGTCTTGGATACATCGAACTTCAACTTGAACTTGGTGCCGACCTTGGGGGCTGTCGGGAATAGAATAAATGAGCCTGTCAGGTAGGTGTCAGATGCGAACCCCGCACCTTGTGCTGCCGTTGAGCTGTTGTAGCTGACAAGGTTGGTCTGTGACTTAACCGCGCCGTCAGCGGTGTAGTGCGTCCAACGCCCCTCGCCGTCAAGAATCAGCGTTTCTTCTGGCAGCAACGTGCAGCGAATTAAGTCGTGCCGGTTCGTGCCATCCGTATGTACAGCATCTACAATATTCGTAGCTGTAGGACTTTCGTTATGAATAATAATCTCTTTAACATTGCGCTGCACTCCCGAGCCGGGAGACGCCACCAATACTGTGCCTGTAACAATGCCAGTAATCGTCGGGGTATTCTGTCGACCCGGCGTAATTGTGCCTGCATTATTGTCCATATACGACGCATGAGCTTGAATGCTGCCCGCAGCTGAGTTATCCAGAAGAACCTGATCAGATGTACTGGTTAAGAGAAGCACGGGTTAAGTTTGCTCCAAGGTGATGGTGTATTCAATCTTGTCCCCCGCCGCTAACACAACGCCCGCGTGATCCCCGTGAACGATCAAATTGCCGCCCGACGCAGCGTCAAAAAGACCGGCATTGGTGATAGTCTTTCCAGAGGCAGCGGTCAGGAGACCAACCCACTGTAATTTATCGGGGGCCACTTGCGACACGGCCGGAACCACGCGGGCTTCGGCGGCCTCCGTAAACAGGGCCGTGTCCCCCTTGGCCGCTGTTCCTGCGCCCGTGCCCCAACCGATTTTAGCGTTTGCCGCACTGAGAACCACAGCGCTAGTGCCGTCGATCAAATCGCAGACGGTCTCTTCGCCTTTCTGTGTATAGATTGTTGCCATAGGCTAAATCTCCTCCCATTGTTTGGTTGTGGCCCGCCACACCCGAAGTTTCATGGTGATACGGCCTTTGGTCGAGGCAACGATGTTAGAGCCAGAATCCCCCGGTTTACCGTATATCCGACCACGTGTTCCGGGCGCGACCCGAACATCGCCCCGGTGCCACGCCCTGATCGCTTGAGTGATTCTATGTAACACTATGTCGCCTCGACCCACTCGATCATGATGCCAGTGGCCGTGGCCACCGACAGATTGCCATTCAACGCTTCGTTAGCGGCCGTCTGAAACCAGCCGATGGGGCTGAACGGCAATACCATCCCCCCATTCGCGGCCAACGGGGTAGGGGGCGAAATGTCGGTTGTGTTACTGCGGAACTTCACGGTGTTGGCAAGAGTAGAAACGTAATACGCCGCCAACACCCGAATTTTGATCCCCGCTCCTCTCGCTGCAACAATGGCGGTATCCCCTGTCGCGGACGCGCTAACAAAGGCTCGTTGAACGGGCCGGACAACGCCCAATTCATCTGTGACGAATGCCCCGGTATGTGTTCTATTCATGTTCCAAATCTCCTATTGATTAGTAAAGGCTCGATGGACCAACCCCGCAACAAAGACGGGTCCTGAGAACGAGCAACGAAGTCATCAAAGAATCGCTTGGATAACTCAATGTGCATGTGTTTACAGTGTTCATACCAGCGCTTGGGAAACGGAAGCCCGGTCAAAAAGGCCCACAGGCCGCGAACAGCCGCCTCGTCGTCCAACTCCCAGTGGTCTAACGTCAACGTGTTTGGTAAGTTCTTAGTCAGTTGCATTGGGACATCATAACAATCCATGTCCATGTTGACCCCTAACTGGAACATACTTTCTTCACAAGCTGAACGAGGGCGATCAATGATAGCGACAATAAGGTCGGGGATTTCTTTTAAAATTTCGGGGAGAACTAAAACTGCGCCCGTGTCGACCGCCCCACTAATTCCGGCGATGTTCATAGCCTCGCGATACGCGGCCGGGCCGGGACAAATATCTATGATGTCGTGTTGACAAACCACGCCACCAGCGTTAAGGAAAGTGGTCAACCACGAAGTCCGCGAGCGCGGGCGGGCGACCACTAAAAACCGACGTACCATTACGCGGCAATTACAAGGTTAAACGGCAAAGAACTAATACGGCCATTGGCCCCCATGGCGTTAGCCACCAGCGGGTATGTGCCCGCCGTGCCTGCAGCAGGAGTTCCACTCAACGTCCCGCCCAACGACATGCTTACGCCTTGCGGCAGCCGGCCCGACAGGCCGACCACCAGTTCATCGGTAAAGGCAAGACCGGGAATCGTTGCGCCGGTGGAAAGGGCAACCGCAACTTGACCATTGATCGTAGCCACGGCCGCACCAACAACTAAAACAGACTTGATGTCCGCGTTGGCACAATTTTTGGTGTGTTTGGCAGATGCTTTTCGGCCGGATGCCTGAAAAGTCCTAAAAGTCGGGACACGAGTTAAACACGGCATTTGTACCTCCTGAAAAACACCCGGCCGCGAGGCCGGGTGAGTGCCTCAGTAAATTGGCTTACGCGCCATCAACCAAGTTGGACACATGAAGTTTGATCATGTGCTCATCTTCCACGCGCACCGCGCCCATCGTAAACTGCATGTACACGGCGTACAAGAAGCTGTTGGCAACGTCCTGACCAACGCTGGTTTTGATGTCGCTGTTGACCTGCAGCCCCATGGCGTACGGCGTAAACGCCAAGCAGTTGAGCTGGTTACCAGCGGGCACCACGAGACGGTTACTGACCACCCAATCAAAGCCCAGAAACTTCGGCAAGTAGCCGTTGCCCGCGAGGGCCTTCATGTTCTGGTAGTCAGAACTGGTGACTTCCACCGTACGCATCAGGGAGCGGACCTGCTTCGGACCGATCACGAGGCAGCGCGGAACATCCATGTCGATGTTGTTGGTCTGGAAAATCTGGTTGCATTGTAGGATGTTGTCGAACGTGATTTCGGCCGTTCCATTGCCGATGATCTGTCCGGCAGGCAGGGCGGTCGTCGAAGCATCGCCGTTAAGAGAAGCGATGGTGGCCTGATTGAGGATCAGGTCATCCGTTGCACGCTTCATGGCGGCTGCGCCATTCATCGTCAGCGGGGACGCCGGGTCGATCAGCATCTGAACGATGTCCTGTTCCTCGTACGAATCGGCCCAATGCCACACCTGAGCGGCACTGACACGACGGGTCCAGTTGCCGTCCTGATAAGGCGTGGCAACACGTTTACTAGTCTTCTGTACAGCGGCCGTAGGAGCGAGACGGTCCCAATTGTGGTTGGTCCCATTGGTCGATTTTTCGGACACCTTGTTGCGGAGCAGCGATTCGCCCTGTTGGGCGAGAAAGCGGACGTTCGATTCGAACGTCTGGATGTAACTGTTCTGGATATTGATAGCCATTGATGGCCTCCAAGATAGGTTGAGTTTGGAGGCTACCCGGCATCATTGTCGGACCTTTAATGCGGTTAGGGGCCGAACCTCGCGGCCGACCGGCCCCTATTTTCCGAAGTATACCACGCCGCGACTTCGCCGTCAATTACCTAAATGCACTCGAGCCGACGAACGGTACCTATGCCGTCGGTTTAACAAACCGATGCAGTTCAGCCCAATCCAGAACCGCTTGCGCATGCAAAGGGTCACGTGCATTCCACACAGGATGTTGTCGGTTATTTCGTACCTCGGCAATCCGAGCAGTAGCTTCGGCCGGGGTCATCGGGGCTGGGGTCCCGGAAACTCCGGCAAAATGTTTGCCCTCCCCGCCGAAGTGAGCAGCCAGCGAATGAAGCCATTTAAGGGTCGGAAGCCCGGCGTTGCCTTCCGAAATGGCCTTGACCAGTTCTGGCGGCGCTCCGGTTTTTTCCGCCACAGAGGCCGCAATGGCCGTATTCTTGGCCGTGGCTGCCCCCCATTCCTTCGTCACGGCCTCCTTATTATCAAAAGCCTGTTTTTCCGCAGCTTTGGCAGCTTCCTTGGCAATGGCGGGGAAAATGGATACTAACTCCTTGAACTGGGTCTTGTTCAATCCCTGCTTATGCGCGGCTGTACGCAACAGGTTGGTGTAGTCGTTGTCCGTCAGTCCTTCAACCAGTTCATATTCCTCTGGTTTATCCGGGCGGCCCACCATCCGATGGAACGCCTCCAGCGATTCGGCATTGGTCATGTCCGGGCGCAAAATCAGCCCCGGCACCTTGGCGATCAGTTTTTCGTGGAATGCCTTCCTATCCTCCGGCCCGGCGTCCGCCGATGGAACACGGATGGAATTGCCCAAATGTGCCTGCTGGTCGATAAATTGCTTGGCCAAAGAGGGCACATCTTTTGTGGTTAACAGCGAGGGGTTATTTCGCATGTCCTCCGGAAGAGTGTCCCGCCATGAGGCACCCTCACCGCCCGCACCATCATCGCCTACCTTATCTCTAAGAGCGTGTCTTAAAATCATGATTTATCTCCGAATTTTACCATTTGTTGGATGTAAATAACCACGTCCCTTGCCCCCAGTTTATACGCCGTGGACAACGGGTCCTGCGAAAACATTTCTCCGTTTGTAAACTCCTCCTTTAAATATTCTAAAGCCTCTTCCCCTAAAGGGGATTTAAAAAGTTGCTGAAACAGCATAGCCTTGCGGGCCAACCGCTCTTTTATATCCGTCGAGGCATGTATGGTCATTAGGGTCCTTTGGCGGTGGCCGCCTGAGCTTGGGCCATGTCCTTAGTAGCAGAGCCGAGAACCTGAACCTTAGCAAGCGACTGGTCCTGTTGGGTCTTAAGGTTACGTTTATCGCGTTTCGCCGCCATTTCCTCGGCAGAGGCTTGGACTTCGGCCGAGACCCCCATCAACCTTGCTGAAATATTGGCTACGCTTTCAAAATTCACGCTGTCCAACACACCCGGCTGGACAGCTTCGAGACTTCCGAGAAATCCAACCCATTGCTGGATGGCCTGCACATCGCCCATCCGCTGTGCCCGGTACATGGGCCCCACGTACTCGATGTCAAGCTCGCCCTGCATGTCCTTTACGATCTGCGGGGGCTCATCCAGTTGCCCAGCCCGCCACAGGATTTTGAACGTCCGATTAACCATAGGATCAAGAAAGTCATTCTGTAAACGCGCCACGGTGGGTCCAATCAAGCGCTGCATCAATTCCATGCGGGCCTGCACTTCCGTAGCCGTCATGGCCGGACTATCTTTCAACTGCAATTGGTCAACATAAAAAGCCCGGTTAATCTGGTCCTGTAGCGCCGCCTTGGTCAGTTCGGCCACACTAAAATTTGAGCCGGAGACATATGGCTTCAAATCGTCAATATTGCGGACTACAGTGAGCCCGCCGCTGCCGAGGTCAAGGTCTGACAACAGTCCACGTTCAGTGGTAAGATTGGCGGGGTCAATCGCTTTTTCGGCCGCCAGCAAGATGATCTGAACCAATTGATTGAGGGTCAATATGTCCCCCATGGCGATCATGGCCGGGCTGTGCCCCATTTTAGATCCGGCGGTCTTACGCCAACGGGGAACGAATGCGGGCATGTCATAGTACCCGCCCTCATCGCCCAACATCATTGCATCTTTTTCACGCACGTACTTATACCCATACTCGCGCTGGAGCGGGGGCAAAATTTTCTTGTCCTCCATCTTTTCCCCGAGGTCCGGGGCTCGATTTTCCGCCAATTCAAACGCGGGACGTTTATAAATGCAGAAGATAACGTCCTCTTTCACCATCGAGCCGGTAGCGGACAGAGCTTTCTCTCGAACATCCAAAGGGACCCTATCTTGGCCAAACTTGTCCACCATTTGCATTGGGTTATACTGAAGTCGCCGGAATAGTCGAAGAACCCCTCCTTTGGAGTCCTGTTCAAACAGGCTTTCTCGCATGGGGATGGACTGAAAATTCAGGCCCTCCCACACGTCTTCATTTTCAACCTCTTCGACAATGGTTGAAATTCCATACGATACAACGTCGAGATAAGTCTCGTTCGCTTCAAGATTGAAATTTGAATCTTGAAGCGCGTTAAAGCACCGAAGGGCACAATCCTCCAGCCACGTCATGGCATCCACGTCACGGTTCAAACCCTCCGATCGGAATCGAAAATGGAACCACTGCATGCCCGGGGGGGTCATGCTTCCTTGCAGACTTGAAGCTAAAATCTGGGCGGCCTGAACGGCCGTACCGTCGAAAAGGTCCCGTTTACGCCATTCGACCTCGTTCTCTGTACGAAGGTCTGAGAACATACCGCCCCGGTAGGGGGTAACAAATCGATCGATCAAGTCAAAAATCGTATAGACCGACGATTGAGCCTCGGTCTTTAGCTGGTGGTACCGTGCCTTAATCTCTTCCGGTTTCATTCGTTATCTCCGTCTTGCATGAAGGGATGTTTTAATTTTACGATCTGCCAGCAGCGACTGTAGGCCATTGGAGTTAGAAACTGGTTTGGTCGAACTTTTAATGACTTTAAATTGGTGTCCTGTATCACTGAATAAGGATTGATTCCACCGGTTCAAATCCCACGATAGTGCCAGATACCGCATGGCATCCGCCCCATTGCTAGACCAATCGTGCAGGGGATGCTTACGGTAGACCTTTAGTCGGGGATCAAACTCCCGACGGTAATTTTCAAGGGCCGCCAGCAGGGGGCCACACGCGGCTTCATTAATCTTGCATCGGGACAAAAACATGCGGGTTGAATCGATACCATCAGCCCGTGGAAGATTAGGAACTTCGTCAAAATCGACGCCCAACCGCCGGGCTGTCTCAATTCGCTCGAGCCCGGTTGAATAATCGCGATGCCCGATATCGTGTGGGGCCCAATGCCTACTGTACACATATGGTTGAGTTTTTACGTCTTTAATCCATGCGGGCATCCCGCGCCCGGTCCCCGAGATACAGTCAATTATTCGACAGTAATCGCCATCCGGCTGGGCAAAAACGATAAAATTGTCATTGCCCTCGCCCATGCCAAGGTCCCATACCGATGTGGTTTGTGTATCCGGCATCCAAGGAAAGTCCCCGATTCTACCGTCCGCTTTCATTTTAGTCATTTCATTGGCGTAGAATGACCCCACCATGCCCGTATCAAAGGAACAGAAGTATTCCTGTTGAATCATTTCTTCATCCATCCCTGACCGGCGTTCTTCGGCAATGGCCTCGGGGGTGATTACCGGCGACCCGTCTTGACGACGGGTGTCGTTTACGGTGAGGATTTCGGCCAGCCAGCGAGGATTGTTGCGGGCAAGATCAAATGTTTTCCAGCCGTGGTTGCGGCCACGGCTGGTGTAGATAAAGATGGCAAATCCTTTATTCTCCGCCAAAATTGGGCGGATATAGTCCCAAGACCGAGGGTCCGCCACACTCCATTCTGATAAGATTACCCCGATCGGATTTGCTCCGATCAACGAGTCAAAGTTATCAGAACCCACTACCTGGTATACCGAACCATTTAACATACGGATTTGCATGTCAGTATGATTGATTCCGGACCGCATGGCCTCAGGAAAAGCTTGATCAATCATCAGGACTCCATTGCTATCTATTCGTTCCCACACTACTTTTCGCCCTTGATTAAGTGTGGGCAACAAATGCCAATACGTACCGACTCTCATTTGGCTGGCCACTGCGATCACATTTGCGGCCGTACTGTCCTTCCCCGCCCGGCGGTGCCACACTTCCGCCGCCCTTTTTTCATAGGGCCACGCGGGATTTTTCAGGTCCCCAAACATGTGCTTAAATAGCGGCAACTGATAGTGCCGTGGCAACCAATTGTATGGGAGGACAAGGTTACTCAAACTTGCCCCCCTTGGCCGCATTTTCGTTATCGGTCAAAATTGCTAGATTCCAGGGCACATCAAGGCCACATACCACGTGTTCCCCACCCCGGGTTCCCTGTAAAGGGACAATGTGATCTACCACACACCTAACCCCATTTTTTAGGCTCATACGTTCGGCTTTCTCATACCAGCGCCCGATTTCGTCAAGGTCACGCGGGGTGAGCCATTTGGGCCTTGCGTCAATTTTCCGCTTCCCATAGTTGGCGCTGTTCTTTTTCTCCCGGTCGGGGTTGAGTTTCCGACGGGCTTTACGCCGTTTTTCCTCGCACTCGCGACAGTAGGTGCAATACCCCGATGCTTTTGTGCTGTCGCGATAAAAAGCAGAAGCAGGCTGAGGCCCGCAATCTCTGCAATCGACCATTTTGTTATTCTCATGGATCATTTTTTCTTATGTTTAAAATACTCGACTTGCTGGAGGCGTTTTTTGGCTTTCGCCTTAGTGAGGCCCGGTTTGGATAGCGCCTTCCCACTATGACTTTTGACCTGATATCCTTTGCTCGTTTTCACGATCATGATGGTTCTCCTTCAATTATCACGGTCGGCATTTCTTGGGCCGCCATGCCTGCAAAATTGAGACTTATGTGTACGGCGGCTTTCTTGGGGCCGGTGTCCAACGGTTTTGATAACCCGGATATGTTTCCTATTTCCACCAGCGCCCGCACGAGTTCGGAAGAAAAAAACTTCTTGGCCATAAGTTCAGAGCCATTTTTCGTGACGAACGGGACTTCTTCCTCTCCTTTTAATTTTGGGAGGATTTCCAGCCACTGCATCGCTGCAAAATCTTTTCCGAGAATGCAGAATTTAGCCCGGGCCTCTTGTAACATTGAAATGTGGGCCATCACTATTGGCTCACGCAGGAGTTCTTTTCCCTGTACAGAATTTAACCCGGCATAGGCAGAAGCTTTGTTGACATCATAATCAAGAAGATAGCGAGTCGCGAATGCTCTCTGCTGTTCGGTCAAAGGCTCGAGGGATACCGAGGGAAAGGAGTCGTTCGACTGTTCCGGGGACGGAGAGATAGCTAATGTCATTGATCATGGCCCTCATCATTAATTGGGCATCTAAATAAGCCGCCCGAACTTCCAACATCCAGCTATCCTGTAAATCGTTTCCCGTGAAGATCATCTTTGGTAGCGGGGCATTACACCTCGCTTCACTTAAAATGGCCGATAACACCGCTAGCGGTTCCAAAGGTAGGGCGTCCATGGTTGAAGTATACCACGGCGTAGGGTCGAAGTCAAGTATGGGATGGCCTCGAGCCGACGAGCGGTAGGTGGAAAATGGGAAAATCTCGAATCCGTTCTGTTCGGCGGAAGACCTTTGGGTCGGTCGGTCGCGAATTGCGATTTTTGGCCCCGTACCCCTACCTATACCCCTATCAACGGGTTTTATGCTTCGGGCGGGCCGAATCCTAGCGTGGGCCAACCGGCCCGCGCCCTGCTCCACGTGGAACCGAGTTAGTGAGCACTGACTCCAATGGGCCGACGAGCGGTAATTGACGCCGCGCCCCGGCCGTGGTACACTTTGTACATGGCGGGCATCGTGCCTGCTGCAACCAAGGGGGTCCCGATGTTCCGCTTCTTCCGTGTTTTCCGTGCCGAATACCGCCTTACCTTTGACTGTGGCGCGTCCCGTGTCGATTGCTTCCTGATCGGGCTTCGACAGGCCCGAATCCAGACACGCCGCTAGTCGGCCCGACGAGCGGTACTTGACAAGGGGCCTTGCCCCTGATACACTTGACGTACGGCCGCCAGACCGCCTCTGGCAGAACGAAACGAAGGAGAACGACAATGAGCAAACGCAAACAGAAACAGGTAACCCCGGCCATCGACGTCGAGGCCGCACAAGCCCGATTCGCCAAGCTGTCGCCCGATGAGCAAGCTGACTACGGCAACGGCCCGGCGAACCCGAACCCGGTTCCGAAGACCAAGCGTGGGCTGGCCGCCACGATGGCCAAATACCGGGCCGGGTACGTGGACGGCAAGTCCTGTGGCGATGCCGTGGCTTCCCGGCTAGCGGGCATGAGTCTTGGGGCCGTGATCGCGGAAGCGGAACAGGTCTCTGGTCTCGAGCCAGGGGCGCTGGTCACGAAATACGCGGGCCTAAACCTTGGCCAGCAGAGGATGTGCGCAGGCAACCGTATTCGGGCGGCCGCCAAGAAAACGCAGAAGGCCGTGGAAACCGAAATCGCGGCCTTGATTCCAAAAGCCTGAAACCTAAGCAGGAAGGGCCGAAGCCCCGGGGCAGTTGACCGGGGCTTTCGCTTGTCTGCGCTTCACGTGAAACGTGAGTAAGCGCTAACTGACCGTGAACCAGAAGCCGGGGGCACTAGGTTCCAAGCCCAAAATGAGGTAACTGACCACACAACGGCGTCGTCGTCGTCGGCCGCCCATATCGGTGGGCCAGCGCGCGGGGGGGGGGTCTCCTATTCCCAGGCGTTTTTCCCACCCATTCCCGGTTCAAAAAAAAAAAAAAATAGGTAGTGGTTCCCGTCGACGACCACGCCCGACCTCCCCCGGACGACGACGACGACGCCGCCGTTGTGTGGCTTCTTAGCCGCCCATCGGCCCGACGAGCGGTACTGGACGCCGACCCCCGTCCTGTGGTACACTGTCCCTAGGTCGAGCGCCGCTCGCCCCGAACGAGGAACTAAACATGATTTTCTTCCTAATCCAGAACACCCGTGAAAACCGTCAAATGATCGACTCCGACGGTTCCCGCCCCAACTGCCCCATTGAGGGGGAATGCGAGGCTAAAAATTGGGTTGAGGCCAAACTCCTCTTTGGCTTCCCCCTATCCCCAATCCAACAGTTGATGCTTGCGGGAGGCTAAACATGAAACTCACCATCATCAAAGTATGGCTCACCGAAGAAGAAATCGACGTCCCGGAAGGAATGCCCCCTGCCCAAATCCAAGAGTGGATTAACGACAATGTCGTCGATTGGGCCGACGCTCTCGACCCAAACCGGCCTCCGCTCCAATGGCAAGGCACAGAGGTCCGGGATGAAAACGACATCTTATTTTTTGAAGCCTCAACCTGAGGATACGACAATGGGAATGGACCTAAAACCGATCGCACCAAAACCGGACGCCCCCAAGAATGAACAGGGCACGCCAATCTGGGGACGTTACAACTGGACCGGCTGGCAATACATCATTAACCTCGCAGACCGTCACGGGGTCGATGTGTCTAAGTTTTCTGGCGTAAACGATGGAGAAGAAATCTCAGCCGAAACGTGCATGGCCGTGGCTGATGCCATTGAACGTGCAATAGACGATCACGAACTCAGCCCACAGGACGTTGAATGGTTAACCCCGCACATTCTTCTCTGGCGCACTTGCGGCGGCTACTGCCAATTTTAACCCGAACGAGGAACCAAACATGAGCAAGATGAAAGAGGCAGAGGCCACGCGCCACCACTACCCGGCCAACGGCCAAGTCAACCGACGTACTAACGTCCGGATTTGGATCGTTGTTGGACAAAACGGGCATGAACGCGTCTGGCTCGAGACTTGGCCCACGTTGGAGAGTGGACAACCACTGACACACAAGTGGAAGCCACTTACTTAGACAACTTAAAGGAGCACCGAAATGGCCTGGTTTATCGTTCAAGGCAGAAAAGAAGATGGAACCCGCGTTTATTACACGGGCTGCGCAGGGGAGAAGTTCATTAGCAAAGGGCGATTTGATGCTTTTCAATACGACAACGCAAACCGCGCCCAAAGTCGTGCCATGACACTGAACCGTGACACCGGCCTGCACGGGGTCCACTTCACAGTGTTGATCAGCAATCAGGAGGAAACCCTATGAATTACGACCTTGAAGAATCAGCCAAACGATTTGGGCAGGGGCTAGTTGTTTCTGTCTGCTTATCTATTGTCATTGTAACGGGGGTGGCCTATCTTTTAGAGGCCCTTCGCTCCCCACCGATCGAATGGGCCTGCCGCACAGACATGGAATGTGTTATCGAGGAACAAGCACAAAAGGAGGGCAAAACATGTACGATCAACAGTCACGACAAAATGACCTGCCAGTAGAAGAACAAAAACCCTTCTACGGGGTCTGGTGCTGGTGTGCCCTTATGGTGGCCAGTTTTCTTCTCGGCTGGTCGTCATGGGGCCTTTACAAGATTTACTTTCTCGTCCGCTGGGGGCACTGATGAAAAAATGGCCGATATTTTTTCTTTTTTTGGCCCCCGCAGCACAGGCCGGGGATTGGACAACCATTGACACACAAGTGGAAGCCACTTACTTAGTTTTTCATGCCCTCGATTGGGGACAAACGCGGGTTATCGCGTCAAACCCAGAAGAGTTCCGTGAAACAAACCGAGTCTTGGGCAAACATCCGAGTGTCCGGGCCGTGGACACGTATTTCTTGGCCACCGGCCTATTGCACATAGGAATCGCATACGTTTTATCGCCAAAATACCGGCATGTGTTCCAATACGTTAGCATCGGGATTGAAGTGAGCACCACCATAAGAAACAACGGGCTGGGCATAAAAATCGCCTTTTAGTGCTCGAGCCGATCACACGAAGGCTTCACGATCGACAACAAGGAGGCAACATGACCAAAGTTAAAGTCTTACCCCGTTGGAGCGCCGCACAATTTAACCCGAAGGATAAAAAGTGCGAAAAACCAGTGTCCATGGCGACGCTCAACTTTCATCGGGGCCGGAATGCAAAATTAAAGGCGAAGTGCGGCTGTTTTGCTAAATTCGAAATCAATGGCAAGGCACTGTGCGTGCGGCATGCACAGCAAGAAGCGCTGAAAATTCTCTTAAAGGAGGCCAAATGAACACTGTCAAGCTGTACCGGCTCAATCGGGCCAATGAAGTTGAGGTCATGCGTATCAAGTGCACGCAAAGCACAGAGTTCTATGCCCGATACAAAAGAAAACGCACGCTGCCCTATGCTTGGGAAGTATGGGCATGGGGAGCAAAGAATGGCTGGAGCGACAAAAAGAATGGCACAATGAGGGGGGCACTCACAACTAAACCGAGCAAGGTAGCACTGTCCGTCCGACGAGCGGTACTTGACCGACGCCCCGTCCGCGTGGTATAATTGGCGTGCTGGGCGAGCCGCATCAAACACCCGGAGGGAACAATGGACGAACAAGAAGAACAGTATATCGGCCGATTCGGCCGGTCTTGCAAAGTATGCGGGCTTGTCCGTTACTGGTCTTCTTTTACCCATTCGTCCACCGACTCGACTGGCTTTGATGATACCTGTTCTGATTGTAAACACACTCAACCTCAACAATGGTACGCACAAAAGGAGCAAAAGCATGGCAATAGCAGATGACATTGCGACAACCCTCGTCGACTTGGGCGAGTGTAACGACGATAAAACTGTGGACAAGGCCCTCGTTCAGAGCATCGAACGCGCCATGGCAGCGGCGGGCAAGACCGAAGTGACCGAGGAATTCATCGTCGGTTATTTTGCCCTTCATGCCCCGGCAACGACCGAGGGGCTGTCCGAAGACCCGGACAAGGACCTCGACGAAGACGAAGACGAAGACGAAGACGAAGACGAAGACGAAGACGAAGACGAAGACGAAGACGAAGACGAAGACGAAGACGAAGACGAAGACGAAGACGAAGACGAAGACGAAGACGAATAAACGGCCGCTGGTCCGCCACCAGTAACAAGTAAACTGAGGAAATTGTCATGACTGACACAGAAAAGAAAGTGGTTCGTATCAAGCCCGACGTGACGGCATACGTTGCCGGTCGCAGTTCCAAGGGTGCCAAAGTGAAAATCAGCGGCGACCTCGTGAGCCAGTTGCTCGACGGTCTCACGCTGGAAGACGCCTATAACTTGGCCGAAAAGGCCGTTGGCGCCAAGCACCCGGACCTGCGGACCAAGTACACCAAGCTGAACCCGGGCCATCAGCGCATGTGCCTCGGTAACCTGCTTCGTGGCATGAAGTCCGACGAGGATAAGGCCAATCTGTCCAGGCTGGCCGAACCGTTCCGCAAGCTCGCGGACGCCCGCAAGGAAGCCGCCACCAAAGTTGCCGAGGCCAAGGCCACCGAGCGTGCGGAAAAAGCGGCCAAGAAAGCCGCTGAGCCGAAGGTCGAGGGCACCGCGCCCAAGACCCGGGCCGCTGCAATGGCCGCCAACAGCAAGCCGGATGCATCGGGCAAAATCCCGATGGGCAAGCCCGCCGCGAAGTCCGCGTAAGGGAGAAGCCAGAAGTCAATGCCGAAGTAACGGGGGCCAATTGGCCCCCGTTTTTTATTGGAGGGAATATGAACTGGACCGACTCTATTAAAGGATTTGTTGTGGGGGCGGCCGCCGCTTCCCTTCTTTTTGCCGGGCTTTGGGCCTGGAACGAATTTCAACCCTCTTTGCCCGCGTCGTTGGGCGAAACGCCAAACGAAATTGCCTCTACACCAACCGAAACTGTGCCATGTAAAACGGCGCAGGCCCTCCCTTCCTCAGTCAAAGAAGACATCGGCCTGCCCCCTGCTGTTGTCAAAAATGAGCAAGAGCGGCTAATTGCCGTTGTCAATGTCCCGCAGGTCGATTTTCCAATGACAGCGGGGGCGCTGTTAAACACAGACACAGGCATGGGGCAAATTTATTTTACGCCACAACCTTACCCTTGGACAGCGTTTAATCCCCGTTGGACTTTCGGCGGATTTTACGGCATCAATGATAAAGAAAGCGGCGTCGTCATGGGGCAGGCACATTACCAATTTGTACAGGTAAAACGGCTACACGTGACAGCCACGGGGCAAGTGGACACTTCTAGCCGCTGGTTTATCGGGGTGGGGGGCCAATTTTAATGAAAAATAAAATCATCGCTCTTCTACTTTCATGGGCGGGATACGCCCCCGGGACGGTTATCGAATCCGGGGGCAGAAAGTATATGATTGCCCTCGATGGTGCACACTGGCGGTTAAAAAGGGAGACCAATGCTAAAAATCATAAATAATTCCATAGCCCGGCCAACGGCCCCGCCCCCGATCTCCTGCCCCCCGCCCCCTTGGGCCGGGAGTCCCGCGTGGTTAAAGGGCAGCCCGATGCCGCAACAGCTGTCAGCCCTGAACAAAGCGTGGTATCGCCCAAACTACGCTCTATTTCATGCCATGGGCTTGGGGAAAACGTATACGGCAATCAGTCTTGCGGCCGGGAGGTTTGAAACGGCACAGATTGAAGCCCTTATAGTTATTTGCCCAACAGGGGTCAAAAACGTGTGGCCCATGGAAATAGCCCAATGGTGCCCCGTTAAAACCGATGTCCATGTGCATGTGGCAGGGGGGAATAAAGACACAGACCTATTCATTGAATCTAAAACCGATAAAATGAAAGTCCTCATTTTCGGGGTCGAGGCCCTAAGTCAAGGGGCGGCGGCAACTTACCTCAATAAAATTGTCTTACGACACAAATGCATGATCGTACTTGATGAATCAGATACAATTAAATCGCACAACAAAATTCGCACAAAGAAAATAATTGCTGCCGGGGCGTATGCTAAGTTTAAACTTATCATGACCGGGACGGAAGTTACACAGGGAATCCATGACCTATGGGCGCAGTTTCGTTTCCTCCATGAAAAGATCATTGGGCACAAGTCCTATTTCGGATTTCGGGCCACGTATTGCATGATGGGCGGGTTCCAGGGCAAAGAAATTGTTGGCTATACCAACGCCGATCAGCTTATGGCCCGCATATCTCCGTTTCTTGACGCGGTGACAAAGGAAGAGGCCATGCCGTGGTTGCCGCCCAAGACCTATGAACAACGATTAGTGGACCCGACCCCCGAACAAAAACGGGTCATGCTGGACCTCAAGACCCTGATGGCAGCCGAATATCAAGGCCAGACGCTTGAAATTGAAACCGTGCTGGAGCGGCTGACACGCTATCAACAGATTGTTGGCGGCAATTATCCGTTCGAGGTAGAGGACGATAAAGGATCGCACTATGAAACACGGCCCTTCGAGACTAATCCAAAGCTGGGGGCACTGATTGAAGTTGTAGAAGAAATGGGGAGTGACAAGGTAATCATCTGGGCGCGGTTCAAGCCGGAACTGAGGGCCATCGCAAAAGCGCTCGAGCCACACGGCGAAGTTGTGCAGTTTCACGGAGACATTGACGATGCCGGACGCAAAGAGGCTGTACAACGGTTTCAATTCGGGTCTGCCCGGTTCATGGTATCGAACCAAGCGGTCGGCGGCGTTGGCCAGACATGGACGGCCGCATCAAAAGTGATCTACTACAGCAATACGTTCTCATACCGGGACCGCATGCAGAGTGAAGACCGGTGCCATCGCAAAGGCACAGTCAACCCGGTTCTATATGTCGATATAACGATGAACCATCCCATCGACCGGCTGATCGTAGCCACCCTCAAGAACAAGGGCAACATTGCGGATTACGTAAAAAGTGAGTTGGGGAGATTGCAGAAAGATTAATTGGGTCGAGCCGACCGGCGGTACTTGACGCCGACCCCCGCCCGTGGTATACTACGGGGTCGATCGGGCACCGCGCCCTTAACACATCAACAGAGGATAGAACGATGTCTCTAGCAATCCGAGCAGCGCAGTTTTTGGACCTCAAAAATCGGCTAGAAGAGGCCAAGGCCATCGCCACTGAGATTCAGAAAGAATTCGACCACTTGCGACAGGTCATCATTCCGGAAGAAATGGACGCTGCCGGTATTTCGAGCGCCAATTTCCCCGGCATCGGGCGACTGACCCTGACAGCTGATCTATTCGCTGGCATCCTGCCCGATCAGCAACAGGCTGCCTACCAGTGGCTCATTGACAATGGCCATCCGGACCTGATCAAAGAATATGTCCACCCGTCCACTCTCAAGGCTTTTATCAAAGAGCAAATCGAGGAGGGGGTCATTATTCCCGATACCATTTTTAAGGCGACCCCGTATCAACGGGCATCGGTCACTAAGCTTTAACGCCGCCAGTCGTCCACTGGCAGAACGTAGCATAGGAGAACCAAATGGCAAAGGCCATAGCATCAAAAGCACCAACAGAAGTGGCACTGTTCAGTGATGCTCCGCAAGTTGACGGCGTTGGTCGCGGCAGTGAGGGCGTTTCGACTTCAGATTTGGTAATTCCGCGAATCGAAATCATCCAAGACCTGTCGCCGCAGCGTCGCAAGACGGAACCGGAGTACATCCCGGGTGCAGAAGAAGGCATGATGTTTAACACGGTGACCAAGGAGCTGTACCCTGACCTCATCTTCGTGCCGGTACTCTTCCGCAAGGAGTTCATCATTTGGAAGAACCGCAAGAAGGGCGGCGGGTTTATGGGGTCGTTCGAAACGATGGGGGCGGCCGAATCGGCACTGTCTAAGCTAGACAATCCGTCCGACAAGGACGGCCCGCTCTATGAGATTCAAGACACCCACCAGAATTTCTGTCTGGTTCTCAAAGCGGAGTCAACAGCCGAAGACCCGGTTGTTGATGAGGTCGTGCTGTCGTTTTCCAAGAGTAAGATGAAGATCGGCCGTCAGTTAAACAGCATCATCAAGATGCGTGGCGGAGACCGTTGGTCGTCGGCGTACAAGTTAGAGGTTGTGGCCGCCACCAACAAGAACGGTGACTCTTTCTTCAATTACAAGGTGACCCCGATCGGCTACGTGTCTCCGGCAACGGCGGCCCTTGCCGAGCGGATGTACGAAGAGGTCAAGTCTTTCCGGAAGGATGTGGCCCGGGATGATGTGGCCGTTGCCGCTGAGGAAGAAACCACGTACTAATTCCATGGTGAACTTCAATCCGGCCGAAAGGCCGGATTTTTTATGGGGGAACAGATCATGAAAGCAATAAATGTAACGAATTACGATGAAATGCTCAAAATGGGCATGGAGTTAGCATCCGGCCAGTGGGAAGAAGGTTTCATGCAAGACACATCCGATAAGTATGGCAAGTACGGCAAGGACATGTTTGTAAGTGACAAGCAGGTTGCCATGCTGGCTAAGATTTCGGGCATAGACCCCATTATTGACATGGAAGCCAAAGTCGAAAAGCCTGCCCGCCCCGTCTTGTCAGACGACGATGAGATTCCATTTTAGTTGTGGCAGCCAGAACCCCAAAATCCAACTTTTTGCCCAATGCACAGACGGTGCGCAAAGAACGTGCCGCATGGACCGCGTGGGAGGACCACAGGGCCGGATGCTTTGAATGTGCAGGGGTTCGATACCCGGATAAAATAGTCTGTGGCATTGGCTACCCAATAAGGGCGGCATGGCTGGCGGCCTATGCGAACTTAGCGGCAGCCCTAAACCCAAGGAGACCATCTTGAGCAAAAAACTTGAGGACCTGCACCCGGACCTGTTGCCCAAGGCCCGATCATTCCTAGTTGAGTGTGAACTTTTGGGCGTGGACGTGATGATTATTTGCACGTATAGGTCAAATGAGGAACAGGCCGAGGCGTATGCACAGGGCCGCACCAAACCGGGTAAAATTGTGACATGGGCCATGCCGGGAGAATCAAAACACAATTTTACTGACCCGGAAGGAAAACCATCCGCCCAGGCTTTCGACTTTGTCATCCTCCGCAATGGCAAAATAACATGGGGGGCCGGGGGAAACGGCATCGATGCTGACCCCACGGACGATGATTTTGACGATCTAGAATTGTGGCAAAAGGCCGGGGCCGTGGCTGTAGCCCTCGGGCTTGAATGGGCCGGGAATTGGCCCTTAGCAAAACGTGAATTTCCACACGTTCAACTTCCATCATAGGAGAACACCATGCGTTTTGGTTTTATCATGGGGTCACGCACCTTAGACTTGGCGGCGGCGTCGGCCATGCTGGACGCTGCCGCTCTAGGTTTTCTTGCCTATAGCCCGGCGCAGTTAGGCATTACTGTTCCGATCTATGCCGGGATACGCATCGTAGTGACAATGGCGCAAGTATATTTACGTTTTCAGACCACAGGGCCCGTTGCCGGAAAATGAACTTCCCCGACGTCCGCCAATATCCCTATTTTGCCCTAGACACCGAGACAACCGGATTGCAATATCCGGTCGATCGCGTGTTTGGGGTAAGCATGGCGCTGCCGGATGGGCGGACATTTTATTGGGACAATCGAAAATGCGGCGTTATGGCGTGGCTGGTCGATTCTACGCGCCATTATAGTGGCACTATTATTGCCCACCACGCTAAATTTGATTGGCTTATGCTTAAAGCATCTGGCGTCAACATCCGCCCGGAGTTGCTCGATTGCACTATGGTCAGGGCCTGTCTAATCGATGAACATTTGCAGGATTATTCGCTAGATACGCTTTGCCAAATTTATTTGGATGAACGCAAAGGAACAGAAATTTACAGCCAGCTGGCCGAATTGTTCGGGGGGCTGGCTACGCGTAAAGTCCAAATGCCCCATTTACAAAATGCCCCGGTAGAAATGGTTGCCAATTATGCTGAACTTGACGCTCTGCTAGCTTTACGTTTATGGGAATGGCAGGAACAGGAAATCGGGAAACAGGGTTTGCGGCGGATTGTCGATTTTGAGCGATCAGTTTTCCCGTCGATTTGCCGGGCCAATGCTCGCGGGATACGGGTGGACCTCGATGCAGCCGAACAGGCAATGGTCAATTTAACGCCGTTAATTAACGAAAAACAGGTAGAACTAAACGGGATAGCGGGCTGGGAAGTGAATTCTAATAGCCCCCCGCAAATTAAAAAATTGCTGATGCCGGAGAAGCGCGGCAGTGCATGGTTTGTGGGCAACGAACTGGTTGGAACAACCGGCTCCGGCGGCCCTAGCCTCAAGGCAGAATTCCTGAGAGAGTTGACCCACCCGGCGGCCAAATTAGTAGAGGATGTGCGAAGCCTGCTCAAGACCCGCGACACATTTCTAGCCAAGCACATATTAGAGCATGCAGTAGGTGATCGGGTGTACCCGACAATTAATCAGACCAAGGGAGAGGACGGGGGCACCGGCACAGGCAGATTGTCATACACCGATCCGGCCATGCAGCAAATCCCATCCCGCAATAAAAAAGTGGCAGCGATAGTTAAGCCGTGCTTCCTGCCTGACGAAGGTGAAGTTTGGGTCGATCTTGACCAAGCCTCATTTGAAGTGCGCATTTTCGCTCATTTAGCCAACGATAGGGCCATTATCCAAAAATACATAGACAATCCGAATCTCGATTTTCATCGGGCCGTGGCCGATTTAACGGGGCTAGTGCGCGATGCCGAATACAGCGGCCAACCCAACAGCAAGCAGCTTAATTTATCCATGATCTTTAATCAAGGCGGAGGCGCAACGGCCAAGAAAATGGGGATGCCGTGGGAGTGGGACATTTTTGAAAACGCTCAAGGCCAAAAAATCCGGTATATGCGGGCCGGGGACGAAGCCCAAGGGATCATTAACAAATATCACCAGATGTTGCCGGGCGTACAGAAATTGGCTAAAGGATGCAAGGCTAAGGCCAAAGAACGTGGGTATATCAAAACCGAGCATGGCCGTCGCCTTCGATTCCCCGGCGGGTATAAATCCTATAAGGCGTCTGGTCTGCTGATTCAGGCCACAAGCGCCGACATAAACAAAGAAATGTGGAAACTCATCGACGAAATTGGGCTTAAGTTGTTACTAAATACACATGACTCTTATGGATTAAGTATGCATGAGGGGTCGGGCAAAGAAGTAGCCCGCGATCTGCAGGCGGCCATGGCGGCCAGATTGTCGTGGCTTCGGGTGCCATTGATTCTTGAACTCAATGGCGAGGGGTCCAATTGGTGGGAGGCAATAAAATGAACGACGACCTAAAAATGCAACTCGCTGTAATGATTGACGGGTTAGTGTTAGCGGCCAACATGGGGGGACCGGCGTGCGAGTGTGGCCGAACTATACTTGACCGGGAAAAAACACTGGACGTATTGCAGGAAGTAATAGCCGTGGCCATGCTGACATTAATAAATTTTGATGAAAAATCTAAGGCCCCCGGCGCACGGCTACATGTAATGACCGACGTTGAAAAAAGCACAGTCACCCACTGAGGAATCAAATGTCCAAACCAAACATGGCTATGGCCGATCGGTCAATTTCGCTAGACGAAGTTGACGGTCTAAAGGAACAATTTTCTTCGGCCGGTTTGACCCATCAGGCAGCTCGCATGTATGCCCGCCGGGGATTTTATGTCATTCCGATTACTCCCAATGGCAAGGGCATCCCGGCCACAAAATACAACGTCAACTATAGCCATGCTTCGCGCAACGCCAAGACCATTGATGAATGGTTCGGGCCGAGCGGAACATTCCACGGCTGGAATATCGGGATAGCTTGCGGGCGACCGGACGGCATATTTGCGGTGGACATGGACGTCCACAAGACCAACGGCATAGCGGCGTGGAACAATCTTGCTGAAAAACAACCGTACGAATACCCTGGCCCCGTGGCCGTTACCCCTTCGGGGGGTCGACATTTTCTGTTCAAATGGGAACCGAATTGTCGTTCCAGCACTGATAAGTTGGCTGCGGGCATCGACACTCGGGGCGGCGATGAAAATGTGTGTAGATCACACGTTGTGGTGTGGCCGTCCACCATTACCGGCAAAACGTACGAATGGGAAAAGGGAGGAGCAGCCCCGGCGGTGCCCCGATTCGTTATTGATGCCATGGGGAAGTGGAAGGACCTGCCCGCCCCCTCTGGCAAAGGTAACGAAGAAGTAACCGAGGATGACATTATTCCCCCGGTGTCCTTGGCAAAAATCTCTGAAATGATTGCCCACATTGTTCCTGATCGTCTTTCATACGACGAATGGTTGTCGATCGGTATGGCCATCCATTCTCAGTACCCGGGCTCCGACGGGTTGGCGGTTTGGGAGGCATGGTCTGCACCGGGCAAACGATACAAGCCAAAAGAGTGCACCAATCGCTGGAACGGATTTGACGTCCGTCGAGGAACAACTGTCGGCACCCTCATTTTTCATGCCCGGTCGGCCGGGTGGCAAGCATCCGCCGAGGATAAGGCCATCGATCCAATCGGGGCCATGGTGGCCCGGGTGAATCAGACCTATGCCGTGATGGTGACTGGCTCTGATTACCGGATTTTACAGGAACAGCACGATTGGAGAGAACATCACGCCAATGGCCTCGCTGTGTCACGGTATAAGTTCCTCAAGAAGGACACGTTCGTGGCCATTAACGCCTCCGATCTTACTGAGGTTTGGACGCCCAAGGGGAAGAAACTTAAACCGTCCTCATCCATCTGGCTTGGGCACCCCGGCAGACGTCAATATATGGGTGCTATGATGGCCCCCGGCGGCGATGCCCCGGCCGGTTATTTTAATCAGTGGTCTGGTTGGGCCATTGAACCCGAGCCCGGGAACTGCGACATCTGGCTTGACCACACACTAACAGTAATTTGCGACGGGGACAAAGACCACTATGAATGGCTGCTGGACTGGTTCGCAGACGCGGTACAAAACCCGGCACAACCGAAGGGGACCGCGATCATTTTGCAGGGCGTGGAAGGAGCGGGCAAGGGCTGTTTGTTCGAATCTTTTGGGCGGATGTACGGCCCCCATTATGTTCATGTGACCTCGGCGGAAAGACTCACCGGCCGATTCAATGCCAACCAATCAAACGCTCTGCTCGTTTTTGCCGACGAGGTATTGTGGGGAGGGAATCGGGCGGCGGCGGGGGTATTAAAGGGACTGGTCACTGAAAAGTTTCTGGAGGTAGAGCGCAAGGGCATCGATGCCGAAATGAGCATAAACATGGTCAGGCTGCTGGCCGCGTCCAATGAAGACTGGTTGGTGCCAGCGGGCAGTGAATCCCGCCGGTGGTTTGTGCTCAAAGCCTCCGAGGCCCGTGTCGGGGACAAGGCTTATTTTGCCGCATTCTTTGATTTTGTGGCGGACGGCATGCCCCATGTTCTCCACTATCTGATGCAACGAAAAATCACACATAGTTTGACGGTGGCTCCGGTCACTAAGTGGCTTAAACTGCAGCGGGCCGAAACTGCGACCCAAGACAGTATGACAATGTTCTGGGAGCGAGAGGTAGAAAATAACTACGCTGGGTTAAACACAGAAACACATAACGGGGAGCTTATAACTTCATGCCCCGGGATGTTTGAGGCGTATAGCAAGTGGTGCACTGAGCACCACAGACAACCCCGGTCTAGACAATCTTTTAGCATGCGGATGAATAAATATGGCTGCACGACCGGGCCAAAGATTAACGAAATCAGGCACTATGTATTGCCGCCGTCGGCGGAAGCTAGAAAATCCCTCAACCTAGGAGAGTAGCAATGAAAAAGTTCGACGTGATCGTGGATTTACAGTTCGGCAGCACCGGCAAGGGGGCCATCGCTGGCTACATGGCTAATAGGCACTCGTACGATGTGGCCATTTCGGCCAACATGCCAAACGCAGGGCACACCTTCATTGACAGTATCGGGCACAAGTTTGTGCAGAAGGTTTTACCGTCGGCCCTTGCCTCAAAGACACAGATTGCCATGCTGGCCCCGGCCGCCGTATTTAGTATGGAACAGTTGGTCAAGGAGCTCGATTTTCTTGAAGACGCCGGGTATAAGGGCAAACAGGTCTATATCCACGAGCATGCCACACTTTTGACCGATGACCACCGGCTGGAAGAGCGGGTCAACCGCCCCGGGTCCCCGGACCTAAACAGCTATGAGTTGATCGGTTCAACTCAGCAGGGGTCTGCGGCCGCTCTGATGCACAAAATCCGTCGTGACATGAACCACAACCCAACCGCCGGGGCCCGCTACGGACTGGCATCGCTTGATGAGTACGGCAACCGGGTAGCCATCATCAGCCATGCTCAATACTTACATACTCTGAAAGAAGCGGGCAGGGTTCTTGTCGAAGGAAGTCAGGGCTATTCTTTGGGCCTTAACGCCGGGTTTTACCCTTACTGTACCAGCAGGGATTGCACAACGGCCCGACTGTTGGCGGACTGTTTGGTTCCCCCTACGGCGGTCAATCGGGTCATCGGAACCGCCCGCACTTACCCGATTCGGGTGGGCGGCACTTCGGGGCCGGGCTACCCGGACCAACAAGAGTTGTCGTGGGAGCAGGTCGGCCGCCCGGAGGAGAGAACTACCGTAACGAACCGGGTCCGCCGTGTCTTTACCTTTAGCGACATGCAAATTGCAGAGGCCATCCAGCAGAGCGCCCCCACAGAGATTTTCCTGAACTTCTGCAACTATCAGACGCAGCAGGAAACCGCCCTATTGACCCGCGTCATAGATGACATGTGCGCGGAAATCAATGGTTATGGCCGGGTTGCTTACCTTGGCCACGGGGCAACGATCAACGACATTGAGGAGACTTGATATGATCGGCATAGCTGACAAACTTCGGGCCTTAGACATCATCCGATGGAATATGGTGCCAACCCAGCGCCAACAGTCGTTGGCCGAGCACACGTTCATGGTGGCAATGATTGCGGAGCATATTGCCAACGAACTGGGCCTTTCCTCTTCTCCCCAACGGGCCATAAAAATGGCCCTATACCACGACCTTGATGAGGTCATGTCGGGGGACATTCCGGCCCCGACCAAGGCGAAGTTGAGGGAAGCGGGGGTAAATTTTGGGGCGGGGGGACCTTTTGATCAATTGGGCTATTGGGACGAGGGGGCCACGCCCCGGGACATCGCCATTGTTAAGGCCGCTGACTATATCGCTGATATGGTTTTTCTTAAGCGGTATGGCCACACGCCCTATGCTAATCTTGTGCTAGACCGATTGGCGGCCAAATTCACCGAGTTTCTCGGCACGATTAGCGATTCAGTGCATGACGCGGCTTTAAAGACTTTCGCCCTGTGTGCCAATGACCAGATGAATCTGCCATGAAAGAAAAGCGGCTGAGCAGTCTTGTGCGGGGAATGCTGGAACAGCACGGGGCGCACGTGTCCATGGTCGAATCACACCTAGTAAGTGTCGGGATTCCGGACCTGAACTACTGTGTCAACGGCCGAGAAGGGTGGATTGAACTTAAAACAATTCACGGGGACGAAATGCCCAAAATTCGGACGGCACAGCGGCGGTGGGCACGGATTAGAGTAGCGGCCGGGGGCCGAGTCTGGTTTTTGTGTCATCAAGAATCGACCGGCACCATATTCCTAGTTCCCGGGCAATTCGTCCCGGGTCTTTCTACTTTTGAATCATGGAGAAAATTATGCGTAGCAACAACAGTAGTCGAGGGGCTGTCAAGCCTGTTACCCTTGCTAACCGGTTTAATGCCGGAAAGCCAAAACTGAGTCGGATATTTGACGCTCCCCACGCACTAGAAGGCGTTGCTAAGGTTCTGGAGTATGGGGACCAGAAATACGACCGGGGCAATTGGCGGAAAGGCCTGTCGTGGTCCGACACCATGGACAGTTTACTGCGCCATGTGGCCGCATTCAATGCCAACGAAGATGTGGACAAAGAATCGGGGCTCCCCCATACAGACCACATCCTTTGTAATGCCCTGTTCCTGGCCCAATATTTTCGGGAGGGAAAAGGTGTCGATGATCGCATCGGGAGCGACAAGTGAGACCCCCTATGCTGCAGGCTCAACTAGAAATATCGGGCGTGTTACATGTCCTTGATCTTTTACCGGTTATCTGGCCAACGCGGTTTGAGGGGCTAGACAGTGACCCAGAAATGTGGAGGGCCACCGGGCGGGCTTTACGGGAGGCGGCTAACGTAACCCATGACCTAGGATTACTAGAAGCTGGCGAATTATTGGAGTTCATGATCGAATTTGTTAAGATTCGAGCGATGATGGAGGAAATACCATGAAAGTATCTATGTCGGTGTGGGCAGCGCTAATGGCGATTGTGATCAGCGCTACGATAAGTGGAATGACAGTGGCGCTATCGCACAAGCCGGGGGCGCTGCCGCCGGGCGAGGTCACGACAGAGGAACTACGGAAAACGACCTTAATTCTCGA
>Ga0210152_100113_pt1 | contig 36879 bp, 35 predicted proteins | sample Napbiom13C5doseA_FD_187722 | JGI IMG/M metagenome (GOLD analysis project Ga0210152, IMG submission 187722) | Groundwater microbial communities from S. Glens Falls, New York, USA - Naphthalene biodegradation metagenome 13C5doseA (SPAdes) (version 2) ...
GCCACGTCGATCACTCCGAACTCCCGCTCGTTCCCAAGCGGGCAAGTGTTCTATACGTGGGTCAACATTCGATGCAAATACCTGCCGTGGGTGGGTCAGGATTCAGTGCAAATCAACACTCTGCTGTTGCGCCGCCTCAGCCCCCCCGGCGACACCGTGGGGCCGGCACGTCACGCCATCGGCATCGTGATGTTCTGCCTGCCACTGGTCTCGGCTATGTTCGAACCCTACGTGGATGCGATCTGGCCCGGGCTTCGGCCAAAGATGTGGGAGGCACAGTTGGTCGGCGACCTGATGCTGGTCGCAAGCTTCTTCGTGCTCGGCGGTGATTTCTGGAACAAGTTTCGGGCGCTGTTCACCCGTACTGCGGGAACGCTGGATGATGGCGGGTCGGGGTCTCGCGCGTGACCAGAAATATTGGTGACGCGGCGAAAATGTCCTGCGTGACGGCGGGATTTGGTCGTCGAAATCTGTCAGGGTCGCGAGGGTGCGTAGAAGCTAACATGCGACGAAAATAGGCCTACGAAGGTCGCAGGTTGGGTGACGGTGCAAGGTCAGTCACGACATGAAGCGGACTATGCATGTATGCCTGAAGCATTTCAGTCCCTCCGGTGCAGGGGATAGGTTCCTTAACGTTTGGCTGGAGTAGCGGAACCCGCGCAACAAGCACGTCCTTCTTGAATGGGCGGGCACTTGACCGAGCCATACGAACAGAAGACACAACAGTCGCCAGACTTCGGGGAAAGCAAGGCTTTGCACCTCGTGCATTCATAGAAATAGATGCAAGCGTCAGTCGGCATCACTTCGACCGACACGTATCCGCAATGCGGGCAGGTCAACGCGGACTCAAGCATGGTCGTCGTCATTTTCATTGCTCCCATGCACAAAAAGGGGCTGTGAATCGTCAACAATTCTACCGCCAAGACGAACATCGCTTTCTGGCCGATACCAACCGACCGTGGCAAGGTCTCGCCGCGAGCAGGAGTGGGTTCACATTGCTTACGTAATTGTGAATAATTTTTGTATTAATGCAGGGCTAACGCTAACGGCGAGATATAGGAAAAGGCGAGGGCGAGAGGGCGCACCCATCTGCGGCGAGCCAGCGTTGCGCTCGTCGCTTGCGGATTCGCTTATCGTGCCGACATTGTGAGGAGGAAAGTAGTAATGATGATTCGAAAGCGGAGCCGCTTTCTACACGAATAGCGACGATGTTGCCCGTCAGGTATGCGGAATTGTCCTATTGTCAGGAAACTCCAGCTGGAAGGACGTAGTGGCATTCAGTACTGAGCGGACAGAAACCGCTCCGTGGTGAAGATCCATGATGGTCTTGACGATTGCAAGCCCAATTCCCGATGATTCACCAGAGTTGGCGCGCGCGGGGTCTGCGCGAAAAAAGCGGTCGAAGAGGAGGGATAGATGCTCCGGGGCAATGCCTGGTCCAACGTTCTCCACCTTAACTTGAGCGACACCTCCAGTGTGTCGACCGTGAACGGTTACTCTGGTGCCCTCATTGGCATATCGGATTGCGTTTGACAGCAAATTACTTAACGCGCGTCGGAAGAGCGTTGGGTCTGCGAAAACCTTCCCTTGCGCATTCACTTGGATGGTTATTTGCCGTGCTTCCGCCAATGATTCAAAGTAGTCTGCCTGTCGATGCAGTTCCTCGCGAAGGTCGAGCTCCGTAGCGAGAATGGCTACCCGTGCATTGTCGGCTCTTGCCAGGAAGAGCATGTTCTCAATCATCCGAGAAAGGCGCTCATACTCTTCAACATTCGAGACCAGCAGCGATTGATACTCTTCAATCGATCTGTCGCTGCTCAGTGCAACTTGGGTCTGGCCGAGCAGGTTGGTAATAGGAGTACGGAAGTCGTGGGCAAGGTCCGCTGAAAACTGCGAAAGCCTATCGTAGCGTTCACGGAGACGGTCAATCATTCTCTGCAGGGCGCGCGCCAAATCATCTAGTTCCGCAGGCAGCCTGGATGGATCAACGGGTAGCGCTCCACTTGTAAAGGTCACGGAGGCCGTGCCGGCTGCGATACTTCGCAATGGCGCCATGCCAGCCCGAAGCGCCGCGTATCCCAGCCCGCCTGCACCGACTGTGCCTAAAAGGACTGCGATAAATAGTTTCCAGCGATAGTCTCGCAGGAGGGAAACACGACTGCTAGCGACCTGATACAGTTCCACCACTACAGGTGATGCCTCACCGCTGACGCTAGCCTTGATAGTGGTCATGCGTACCGGCATGTCGCTCGGTGTGCTCCAGGCCTGAATTGACCCGGCCGCGTCCGGCACTTTGGCGTAAGCGCCGCCACCAATCGGCTTTATCCCATAGTTTGCGCCGGCCGCCGCCAACTGCACGCCGCGCGCATCCAATATGCGGATGCCGAACTCCTCGTTTCCTTTCACCACGCCAAGTACCTCCTCCCATCGGTTTTCGGTGGGGGAGCTTCGAAGCTCAGCTAGTTCCTGTTGGGCTCGCGCGGCTTTGCGGAGAAGTTCAGCGTCGTCGCGATCGATGATCTGGCTTGCGAGGGAACCATACAGATAGATTCCCACGCCGGAAAAAGTTAGTCCGGCGATCAGGGCAAATGCAAGTGCGAGCCGAGCGGTAAGCGACCTTTTACGCATCAAGACTGTCGGTTCTCAAGGACGTAGCCGATGCCGCGGACGCTATGGATAAGTTTGGGAGCGTAAGTGTCATCCATCTTCGCTCGAAGGCGTCGAATCGCCACGTCCACGACGTTCGTGTCGCTGTCGAAGTTCATATCCCAAACGTGTGAGGCGATTTGCGTGCGACTAAGGACTTCGCCGTGTCGTCGCGCGAGGAAGTGGAGCAATGCGAACTCCCTGGGCGACAAGTCGATGCGTATTCCTCCTCTGGAGACTCGGTGACGCAAAAGGTCGATTTCCAAGTCCTCGATTTCGATACGCTCAGCTTCGCGCGTGGGTCCGCGCCGCAGCAGCGTCCGGGCCCGCGCCAGCAATTCTACGAAAGCAAAGGGTTTTGCGAGGTAGTCATCGCCGCCAAGCTCGAGCCCTTTCACTCTGTCCTCGACTTCATCGCGTGCGGTCAGGAAGAGCACGGGAGTATCTTTGTGTTCCCGGAGTTCCTTGAGCACTTCCCATCCGTTCATGCCAGGCAGCATGACATCAAGAATGACCAGATCGTAGTCCCCGTCGATTGCGTGGTGCAGGCCATCCCGTCCTGTCGACGCAAGATCGACAACGAAAGATGACTCGGTGAGGCCTTTTCGGAGGTACTCGCCAGTCTTAGGTTCATCTTCGATTACCAAGATCTTCATGTTTTCATCCTCAGCTGCACGGGCTCACAGCTCAAACGATGCCGCCGATGATAACGGCGCAGGTTCGCCTATTGGATGACAAGACTGTAATCGTTTCGTCCCCGTTTGAAAGGGTGTTGCGTACATAGAATCGCCGCTAATTCTGGATGACCGGCGCCGACAGCGCCTGGAGTGAACCATGTGGATTGTGCGGCTTGCGCTACGTCGGCCATATACTTTTGTCGTTTTGGCAATACTTTTGCTTTTGGGCGGGCCGTTGGCCATTCTGCGCACGCCGACAGACATTTTTCCTTCCATTGACATCCCAGTTGTTAGCGTCGTGTGGAGCTACAACGGCCTTTCTGCGCAAGATATGTCGCAGCGGATCGTGACAGGATATGAGCGCTCCCTTACGAACAGCGTGGATGACATCGAGCATATCGAGTCCCAAACGCTGCCGGGCGTAAGCGTTATCAAGGTGTTTTTTCACCCAGGGGCAGATATAAATCGCGCTATAGCCCAGACGACGTCCGGTGCACAATCGCTTTTGAAGACGATGCCACCAGGGACGACTGCTCCACTGGTGCTGAGCTACAACGCCTCGACCGTCCCAATCCTCCGGCTAGCCCTAGGCAGTGACACGCTTCCCGAGCAAGAACTCTACGATCTGGGTAACAGCTTTATCCGTACTCAGCTTGCAACCGTACAAGGGGCATCAATTCCTCTGCCATACGGTGGCAAGGTCCGCCAGGTGGCTGTCGACCTCAATACGGAAGCACTGCAGGCGCGAGGTCTGTCGCCTCTCGATGTGGTCAATGCGATTAATGCCCAGAATCTCACCTTGCCGGGTGGAACGGCAAAGATTGGCGCGCTTGAGTATCGGGTGGATCTGAATGGCAGCACCCAAACCATCTCGGCGCTCAACGGCTTGCCAATTCGCAGTGGGCCGGAAGGCACGGTCTACGTGCGTGACGTCGCGCAGGTACGCGACGGCTACGCTCCTCAATTGAATGTCGTTCGGCGTGACGGAAAGCGTTCGGCGCTCTTGGAGATCGAGAAGAGCGGGAACGCGTCGACGCTCTCCATCATCTCGCAAATCAAGGCAATGCTTCCAGACGTGACGGCCGGATTGCCGAAATCTCTGGTGGTACAACCTATCTCCGACCAGTCAATCTTCGTGACATCTGCTATTGACGGCGTGTTGCATGAAGCATTGATAGCCGCGTGCCTGACTGCGGCGATGATTCTGCTATTCCTCGGAAGCTGGCGCGCCACTCTCATTATTGCTGTCACCATTCCTCTGTCGGTCTTGGCTGCCCTCATTGCTTTGTCGGCGTTGGGCCAAACTTTGAACATCATGACGTTGGGCGGCTTGGCTCTTGCAGTAGGTGTGCTAGTAGACGATGCGACGGTAGCGATCGAGAATATTACGCACCACCGGGAGATGGGCAAGCCGCTGGAAGACGCGATCCTGGATGGGTCTGCACAGATTGCATTGCCGACGCTCGTATCTACCCTCTGCATTTGTATCGTGTTCTTGCCGATGTTCATGCTGAGCGGAGTCGCTCGTTACCTGTTCGTTCCGCTCGCAGAGGCGGTGGTGTTTGCGATGATGGCGTCATACTTCCTCTCGCGCACATTGATCCCCACGTTGGCCCACTATCTCTTCAGCCGGGAGCCTAGCGGGCATCATCCGGAAGGCCGCTTTGCCCGCTGGTTTTCTAACGTGCATTCCAAATTCGAGCAGAGTTTCGAGCGTGTCCGCCAGTCCTACGCAAATGTTCTGGAGCTTGCGCTGGGATCGCCGCGGCGCGCTATGGCACTTTTCGCAATGCTCTGCGTGTGCTCAATGACTTTAGTGCCGTTTCTGGGCCAAGACTTTTTCCCGGCAGTGGATAGTGGAGAGATCCGCCTTCATATGCGAGCGCGCACAGGTACGCGGATTGAAGAGACTGCGCGCCTGGTTGACCAGGTTGAGACGAAGATCCGCGAAACGGTGGGTCCTACTCATGTTTCGAGCATTGTGGACAACATCGGCCTCCCCGTCAGCGGCATCAACTTGACTTACGACTCCGCGCTGCCCATCGGAACCGGCGATGCCGAGATTCTGATCTCGTTGAATCCCTCTGCTGGAAAGTCTTCGGCGCTCATCGAAAAGCTCGATGCCGAGTTACCGGTGGCATTCCCAGGAGTGAGCTTCTCATTCTTGCCCGGCGATATGGTCAGCCAAATCCTGAATTTTGGCCTTCCTGCACCGATTGATGTGCAGATCGTGGGCAATAATGCTGCCGGAAACCGCACGGTCGCAGATGACTTGTTGCGGAAGCTGTCGGCCGTGCGCGGCCTTAGCGACCTACATCTGCAGCAACCGGATGATCAGCCTGCATTGACGGTGAACGTAGACCGCACCCGAGCGCTGCAGGCAGGGATGCAGCAACGTGACGTGGCACAGAACCTTCTTATCGCGTTGTCGGGAAGTAGCCAGACGTCTCCAAACTTCTGGCTGAACCCCAAGAATGGGGTGAGCTACCCGATGCTGATTTCGGTTCCGCAGTACGCCATGGACTCCCTCCAGACACTGTCGAATATCCCGCTTGGGAGTGGTGCAGAGACGCTTAGGCAGGGCGGTGCGGCACAGCTCGGCCAGTTTGGCACAGTCAATCGAAGCAGCCAGCCGGGTGTAATTTCCCACTACAACGTACAACCGGTACTCGATTTGTTTGGGTCTGTGCGCGGCCGCGACTTGGGAGCAGTGTCTGCGGACGTGCAGCGTGTCGTCGACAGTGTCCGTCCAGGCCTGCCGGGTGGCTCTCGCATTGTGGTTCGCGGCCAGGTCCAAACAATGCACGCTTCGTTTGTCGGACTGCTTACGGGACTGGCTGCGGCCATTGCGCTGGTCTACCTGCTGATGGTCGTGAACTTCCAGTCGTGGCTGGACCCGCTTGCCATTGTCGGCGCGTTGCCGGTCGCGCTGTCCGGGATGGCATGGATGCTATTTGCCACCTACACAACGATTAGTGTGCCTGCGCTGACGGGGGCAATCATGTGCGTTGGCATTGCAACGGCTAACAGCATTCTCGTTGTTAGCCGTGCCCGGGAGCTATTGAATGAAGGGAAGGGAGCCGTCGAGGCAGCGTATGAGGCAGGGTTCGGACGATTCCGGCCTGTCGTGATGACAGCCCTTGCGATGCTGTTCGGCATGGTTCCCATGGCATTGGGAGCGGGAAGTGCGGGCGCGCAAAACGCACCGCTTGGCCGCGTCGTTATTGGCGGTTTGGCCTTTGGAACCGTCGCGACCCTCGTGCTCGTCCCCACATTCTTCGCAGTCTTGCATGGTTGGCTCGAAAAGCGAGCCAGCTCGCACCAAAACACAGTGAAAGTGCAGAGTCTGGTATGACCCAAATTGAACGAGAAAACAATAGTCGCGTGCCGTTGTCCCGCAGACAGATCAAGATAGGACTCGCCGTGGGGGTAGTGGCAGCTGCAGCGCTGATTGTGGGAATCGTCCCTCGAGTGCATGGTGAGGCTGCTCTGCAGAAGCGCAGTATCGACGCACAGACTCCGGTTGTCAGCATTGTTTCCCCGAAACCGGCGGCGTCCTCGCAGGAGATCACGCTGCCTGCCGACGTGCGCGCCTATCAGGATGCGGCCATCCATGCGCGGGTGAATGGCTACCTTCGAAAGTGGTATGTGGATATCGGTACAGAGGTAAAGGCTGGCCAGCTGCTGGCCGAAATCGACGCTCCGGAAGTCGCGGACCAACTTCGGCAAGCACGCGCGGACGAAGAGACTGCCTCTGCCAACTACGCACTCGCGAAGACTACGGCCGACAGGTGGAAGGATCTGCAGTCCACCAACTCGGTAGCGCAGCAGGAAACCGACCAGAAGGTCGCTGACATGCAGGCCAAAGCGGCATTGCTAGCTTCGGCTCGCTCGAATACAGCGCGCGTCGCGCAACTGGCTTCGTACACGCAGATTCGGGCGCCGTTCGATGGTGTGATTACCGCACGGAACGTAGACGCCGGTGCGCTTATTGATGCGGGGAGTGCGCCTAACCAGGGGCGTGAACTGTTTCACATCTCGGCAGGCAACCGTCTTCGTGTCTATGTGCAGGTCCCACAGTCAGTGAGTGCAGCGGTTGCGCCAGGCACCAAGGCTTGGTTGGCGCTACCGCAATCGCCGGACCACCACTTCCCGGCCACGATTACGCGGACGGCGGGCGCAATGGACCCGGTGACCCGTAGTCTCCGAGTCGAGCTCGATGTGGACAGTCAGGGTGGAAAGATCCTCCCAGGTGCCTACGCCGAGGTCCATATCGTGCCGGAAGCGGATAAGGCGGGATTGGATCTACCCGCGAGTACGCTTATGTTTCCGGCCGGCGGAGCATCGGTGGCAATCATCGACCAAAACGGGATGGTTGCGATTCAGAAAATCCAGTTGGGACGTGACTTTGGTTCGCACGTAGAGGTCTTGGGCGGGCTGGCTGCGAGTGCCAAGGTTATCGTGAACCCGGGGGATGGGATTGTCGGCGGCGCGCGTGTGAGAGTGTCTTCGCCGCAGACGGTCGCGTCGCAAGGAGCTAAATCGTGATGAGGCTAGCCATAAGTGCGGTTTGTATATGGCTAGCGGGGTGCTCTTTCGCACCGACTTACCACATTCCGGAGATGGATCTTCCCGCGAAGTATGCAGAAGCGAGCGATCCAGTCCTGAGTCAGATTCCCGCTGAGTGGTGGACGTCTTACCATGACGACGACCTTGATGCGTTAATTCGACGCATCGATGTGACAAATCAAACGCTCAAGAGATCGATAGCCCTTCTGCAAGATTCCCGGGCCCAGGCCGATGCTGCACGCGCAGCGTACTTTCCGACAGCCGGCGCGAATGCCAGCGCTACCAGTAGTCATGTGTCGGCAAACGTAGTTGGACGGTCGCTGGCCGGTAAGACAACGCCCGACCGGCTTATCGGATTCAGTGCGACCTGGGAGCCTGACCTTTTTGGGCGAATTGGCAATGCCGTCGATGCGGCAACGTCTCGAGTGCAAGCAAGTGCGGACGATGTCGCCGCAGTTCGGCTGACCTTGCAGGCGGAAGTCGCTACGGATTACTTTGCGATCCGCTCGCTTGACCGCGAGGCATCGCTGCTAAGGCAGACGGTGGACGCTTATTCTTCGGTGCTCTCGATGGTCACTAACAGATATAAGGGCGGAATTGCGGCTGAGAGCGATGTTGCGCAGGCTCAAGCTCAGCGCGACAGTACTAACGCTCAATTGGCTGACCTAACTCTTGCGCGAACCCAACTGCAACATGCGCTCGCAACACTGGTGGGCGAGCCTGCCAGCACGTTTTCGATCGCACCACATGACGCCTATGGAACGCAACTTCCTGAAGTACCCGCCGCAGTTCCCAGCGAGTTATTGAAGCGACGTCCGGACATAGCTGCAGTAGAACGTCGTGTTTCGGCGGCCAGTTCCCAAATCGGTGTTGCTAAGGCCGCGTTCTTTCCGAGTCTCATGCTCAACCTGAGCGGAGGTGTCGAGAGCTCAGGCTTGGCCGGACTCCTTACGGCCCCAGGTCGCTTCTGGGCGGTGGGGCCTGCCTTGGCTGCGACAATCTTCGACGGAGGGAAGCGCCAAGCCGGCGTGGACAGTGCCCAGGCGCAATTCGATGCTGCTGCGGCCGACTACCGGCAGACCGTGCTAACGGCGGTCCAAGACGTGGAGGACAGCTACGCGGCCACGAGACTCCTGACGGAGGCTGCATCGAGTCAGGAAGCCGCAGTCCAGGCGTCGCAACGCGCGCTCGCGCAGGCGACGGATCGCTACAAGAAAGGCGCGGCGGCATACCTCGACGTTAATGTGGTGGAGGCAACGACGCTCACTAACGAACGCACTCTCGAGAGTATTCATCGACGTCAGTTGGTCTCTAGCGTAGCGCTCTTTCGCTCGCTTGGGGGAGGCTGGCAGGCTAAGGATGGGGCTGACGCTCAGAGTACCGCTGTCGACCCGTTGGCGACGTCAGAACCGGCGGCAACGGAAGGACTGCATTCAAAGCGTTAGTTGTCGCTGAACGCCGGTAACTCTTCCGTGCCGATCATGCTTTGAGGCCAAGGCTTGCCTGGCGTCGCCGGTTGATTTAAGCTAAGGCGCATGACCCATTTGACCGTCAACTCCATTATTTACGCCGCGCGAATCTCGGCGGGATAGCTATTGAGTTGACAATACGCAATCACAACCCGCCCAGAAGGCGGGTTTTTTGCTTTCTGGGGCGACACGGAGCGCTTGGAAATGGATCAAGAAACGAACGTAGTCGCCTGTAGCGATACGGCTGCCTTGCATATGGTTTGCGGGAAGATCGCTTCGGGTAAATCCTCACTGACGGCACGCTTGGCCGCCGCCCCTCGGAGAGTTCTGCTGAGCGAGGACAAATGGATAGCATGTCTCTACCCGGACGAAATCCATACGCTATCCGATTACATGAACCGCACAGCGCGCATAAGAACACTTCTTACCGACCACATCGTGTCGCTGCTCACGGCGGGTACATCCGTAGTTCTGGACTTCCCATTCAATACCGTCAGTGCTCGGACGTGGGGCGCCTCACTATACCGAGCGGCCGGCTGCGAGCATCGACTCCATTATCTGGAGGTGAGCGACGAGATCTGCAAAACCCGCTTGAAGGCCAGGAACCTGTCAGGCCAGCATCCTTTCCAGACATCAGAAGAGCAGTTCGATCAGATAACCAGCTATTTCGTGCCCCCGGCGCACGGCGAAGGTTTCAATCTGATCACCTATGACGAGACTGGGAAGGTCCGTTACTAGGCGGACTCACGACGTTCGAGTGCCCGGTTAGAGGGGAGTGTGCGGTTCGCTCCTGGCCTTCGGCCGTGCTCGCCAGGGCGAGCCCCTGGCGCTTGTTGTCCACGATCGCGCGCTGGTCGACCTCCGGGAAACGGTCATAAGTCGTGTAGGGCAGGGGAGCACCCTCCGCCCACAATTCGACATAGCCTTCGGGGTACTCGGCCACCTCGATGTAGCCATGAAGGCGCTGGCGGCCTCTATGGTGCTGACCTTGTGCAGGCGTAGTTTCTTGCCGTCAGGCGCAGGTCCCCGAGCAAACCAGCCCTCTCTATAAGCGGCTTTTCCGTTACCCTTGTCGTTACGTTATCGCATCGACCGGAGGCCGCTTGAAGCCATTCTTTTTCCTGATCCTAGCTCTCGTGCTCGTGCTTGCTGTAGCTGCGGCGTCGCGCGGCCGTCGGCAGAGAGGCACCAACTTCGCCTATGCGCGGCGTCAGTTGATGACGGAGCGCGAAGTCGGCTTTTTCCACAAGCTAAAGAGGTCTTTGCCGCAATCGCATTTGTTCGCGCAAGTCTCCATGTCAGCCATCGTAGATGTGAAGCGCGGAGGCTTGGCCGCGAGGGGGCGCTTTAGCCAAAAATACGTGGATTTCGTTGTCTGCTCGCCAAATTGTCGAGTTCTTTACGTGATCGAGCTGGACGACAAGAGCCACAACTCCGCAGCAGCACAGAAAGCCGACGCGGTAAAAAATGAAATTCTTCTGGCAGCAGGAATTCCGATTAAGCGTTACTCGTCGGTAAAGGTCGACGAAGCAACGCTGGCGCGGGATTTTCAGGAGGCGATCACGGCAGTGGCCGCTGGAGCTGGTGGCGCGAAGCAGCGGCAACCATCTGCTGAAAAGCCTGCTGGCGTTCGTATCGATGGAGCTTGAGTGCGTCGATTGTCCAGGCCGGGATGGGCCTGCGACCGGACTGCCAATCTCGGATTGTTCTGTCGCATCTGCGCAATAGACGGACTAGGTGTTTTCGTTGCAGCCCCGAGGCGTGCTTCTCAAATTCGATCGCACTGACCCAGCGCCTGGACGGATTCTTCATGTCGTCTCCGGCAATAAAATGCCAGCACGTTATGGGCTGGCTTTTGCGTCTTGAATCCCCGTAAACGGGAGCTTGACCCTTGTTTTCCATGGCTGCTTAAAACTTGATTCAATGCCAATAATCTATCTTATGTTAAATAATATGAGCACCTAAAACCATGCTCACGACCGGCCATCCATAGCTGAAATCTTCAAGACGCCGCCGCCCTCGTCTGTCAGCATCGTGTTGCATAAAGTACAACAACGATAGCGACTTACAGCATGGAGACGCCAATGGAATTCAGCATACCTCTCGTGTCGAGCCTCACGGAAATTGAAGCGATCGAGCGCTCCGGCGTCGCGGTTCAGGCATGGAACGCCGCGATTGGTGGCACGGTCTACGGCGCGATTCGCGCTAGCGCCCAGCGGCACGGCGATGCGCCGGCGCTGACCTACATTGATGCGGCGGATGGGCCGGCCCGGACGGTGAGCTATCGGGAGCTTTTGGACAACATTACGGCGGCAGCGCGGTTCTTTTCGGAACTGGCTGGCCCGGGCTGTGGCGTGGCCTATATCCTGCCGTCCTTCGTCGAAACGCACTATGTGCTCTGGGGCGCCGAAGCTTGTGGTTTCGCGGTGCCGCTCAACCCCTTCCTTCAGCCCGATGAGATCGTCAATCTTGTCCGTAATTCGGCTGCCGATGTTCTCGTGTTTCCGAAGGGCGAGATCCCTGGCATCGCGGAGCGCGTCGCGGCGATCCGGGCGAATCTTCCGGATGTTCGCCTTGTAGCGGTCGGGCCAGGCTCTGCGGCGGACTTTGCCATCGATTTCAATGCTGTCCTGGCGGACAGCACCGCGCATGGCTGCGCAACGTGGGAGCCGTCGGGCGACAGCGACGCAGTTGTGGCGTATTTCCACACCGGAGGGACGACCGGGCTGCCCAAACTTGTCGCGCATAGCAGCAGGAATCAGCTTGCCGCGGCGCTGGGGGCTGCAAGCCTGCTTGGCATGCGCAAGGATGACCGGGTGACCAACGGCATGCCGTTGTTCCACGTTGGCGGGACGATCGTGAGTACCTTGTCGGTCCTGCTGTCGGGCGGCCATATCATCATGCTCTCGGCCCAAGGACTCCGGAATCCCGCCATGGTGACGGGGATCTGGAAGATCGTCGAACGGTTCGGCATCACGATTTTTGGCGCTGTGCCGACGGCTCTCGGCGCCCTCCTCAACGTCCCGGTCGATGCCGATATTTCATCGATTCGATACGGCCTGACCGGGGCGGCACCGTGTCCATTCAGCGTGACAAAGCGCTTTGCCGAGGTAACTGGTGTTGAGCTTCACGAGCTGCTTGGCATGACGGAAACCGGCGGTGCGACGGCGGCGGATGCGGCAGGCCAGCGCCCGACAGTGGGTTCCGTGGGCTATCGGCTCCCGTTCACGAGACTGCGTGTGCGACGCCAAGACGCCGAGCAAGGTCTGGGGGACGATTGCGATCCGCATGAAGTCGGTGTCCTGTTTGTCGAGGGGCCGCATGTTTCGCACGGCTATCGTGATCCGAGCCAGAATGCCGGGGTCTTTATCGAAGGTGGGCTGAACACAGGAGACCTCGCCTACTTCGACGATGCGGGCAAGCTTTTCATCGCTGGACGCGCAAAGGACCTCATCATCCGCAGCGGCCACAACATCGATCCGGGGATGATCGAACAGGCGATGATGATGCACCCTTCCGTCGCCCTGGCAGCGGCCGTTTCGCTGCCGGACAAGTACGCTGGCGAATTGCCGGTCGTCTTTGTCGTGGCAAAGCCTGGCGTCGGCATCAATCTTGAGGAACTCGATGCCTTTGTCAAAGAGCGGATTGCGGAGCGGCCGGCCTGGCCGAAGGCGATCCACGTGCTGGACCAGTTGCCCACTACGGCCGTTGGCAAGCTGTTCAAGCCCGCCTTGCGGGTCAAGGCCGCAGAGCTACTGCTGCGACCGGCACTGGAGACGATCGCGTCCACCGCCCTGAGAGCGGTCGAAGTGAGCGCGGGCGGAAAGCGCGGTCTGCATGTCGATGTGCGACTAGTGGCGCCGGATGCCGAGATCGAACAAGCCGTGAAGGTCCATCTGGAGGGCTATACGTTCACCTGGGCGCTGCATCGCGAGTGATTCCCGGTGGTTACCCGCCCTGCTGCCCCACCTCAGGCACGGTGTGCTTCGACTGGTCGATGGATATGGCTCAGGCTTTTTACCATGGTTGGTGAGAAGCCCAGGTAGCTGACGAAGGTTCGTGTCATGTGCGCGGCGTCCGAGAAGCCGCAATCCTGCGCCAGCGTGCTCAGGTTGCCAGGAGACTGCAGCCTGGCGCATGCGTGTCGGTACTTCCGCCAGAGGGTATAGGTCCGAAGCGGCACGCCGACCTCTTCCACGAAAAGATGGGACAGCCGGCTGACCGAAAGGTCCATCGCTGCCGCCAGCTTGCTCGCGAGATGCGGTTCAGTCCATTGCGATTCGAATTGCGCGAGCAGGTGCTCTCGGCGCGAAGCCGATTTCGCCCGCAAATGGAGGGAGAAATCCGGCGCCGAAGACAACAGTGCTTCGATGAGCCGGTCATCCGGCTGGCGAGGCACGGCGCCAAGTAGTTCTCCGCGCAGTGGATCGCGGCAGGCCCGCAGCGGTCCGTCTGGAAGCGCAAGGAACGTCTTCTCTCCCAATGCCTTGCGTGTCGACAGAAAAAGCGGATGCCCCGGATCGAGACTGAGGCTCAGAAGCTGGCAGTTCAAGGCCTGGATGGCGCGCGGCGCAAGCTCTCGCACGACGAACGCCCGCGCTTTGGGCACTGGCACGTCGTTGATTGAAATGGAGAATGGCGTGTCATCCAGGGAGAGCAGCACGCTGATTGCCGGGCGCCTCACAGGCCCGGACACAAGATCCTGCGTCGTGATCGCGATACTGCGCTCGAACATTGTGATCCGTGCACTCGGACAGTACGGTGCGGCGGCCGCATTTCCTGTTCGATCCACGCCTGAGAATCCATGCTTCATGCCATGCCGATCCATCAAGGCTCCGAATACGTCGGGATGAACGGGTAGTAGTCGACCGTCCCCTGTCTGGCTTGCATGAACGTGGCTTCCGGGATCTCGGCCCAGGCGCCAGGCAGATCCACCAGGGGTTCGGACAGGATCAGCACGGCATCATCGCCCACTGCGGCAATACCTGGATTCTCCGGATATAACTCGCGGAGGTGTCGAAACGAATTGCTGTGGAATAGCGAGCGCGAGTCCCCTTCGCTGGAATACCGCACCGCAACGATCTGATCGCCGTCGGTCGCGCAAATGGTCATGTTCACGGGAAAATCGACCCCATGGCGCCGCCCCACATGTTCCACCAGTCCCACCGTCCTTTGCAGTGCTTCGCGTGGGTCCCGCTCCAGCCCGAAAGTCAGTGCCAGATAGAACATGACCTCCGAGTCCGTGGAGCCTTCGATCCAGCGAAACAGTTCGGGCGCGATCGAAAGCATCAGTTCGCGCCGGACCTCCGGGTATTGGCGGATCAGCCCGTTGTGGGCAAACAGCCATCTGCCATATCGGAATGGATGACAGTTGGTTTCCTGGGCCGGGGTGTCCGTTGCCGCGCGAATGTGCGCGACGAACTTCGCGGCTCGGATGGCGCGCGCCGCCTCGCGCAGGTTGATGTCGTTCCAGGCCGGGTGGATGCAACGGTACCGGAACGGTTCCTCGGAATGCTTGGCATACCAACCCATGCCGAAGCCGTCGCCGTTGGTCGTGGTGTGGCCCAGCCGCGAATGCAGGCTTTGATCGATCAACGAGTGCTGGGCCCGGAACAGCACCGTTTCCAGTTGGATGGGATTGCCTGAGTAAGCCAGCCAGCGGCACATGATGCGTCTCCTTGCAGTCTCATCAGGATAGGCGACGCGCGCCAATCTGTAACAGGCACTATCAAGATGATTCTGGCGTCCTTGGGCGGGGTTGGGCGACGTTGGCCCGGCCACTCGTACCGTCTGCGTCACCCTGGCCAGAACCGCTTCGCTTCAGTCTGATAGCGCCTCCAGGCCCATGCAGGCACCATGGCAGGATGGGAGCAACCGCCCTAGCCTTCCTGGTCGTTCGGATTGACGATCAACGCGGGCACCGTGGACTGCGCTGCGATCTTCGATACCACCGAGCCAATGATCGAGGACCGGAGCGCACCGATCCCCTTGGCGCCCACAATGATCAGGTCCACGGCGTTCTCGGTGGCGAACCGAAGGATCTCCTCCGATGCATTGCCGCGCAGCCAGTGCTCGTGCAATTCGCTCACTCGTCCTTCCAGCAGACCTCTGGCCGATTCGAACACCACACGTGCTTCTTCACGATTCTCGGTTTCAAAATCGACGGCGCTGAAGCCGGTGCGTCCGAGTATCGGCGACACGTGCACCACATGCACGATCAGGGGCTGGGCCAGGCATGTCGTCGATGCAAGCCATGTTGCCGCATGTCGGCTATAGGTGGACCCATCCATCGCCAGTACGATCGCTGTCATTCAAAGCTCCTTATCGTTCTCGAGTGTCGCAGCGCAAGTGTAATGCCAAGCGGTGAACTTGCCGCGTTGTAAGCGACTTGAAATGCAGGCCTTACACATTCTTACAGCACGCAGGGCTTAACTTGTCTAACTTTGAAACGCTCCTGCGCTGCATCGCATCAATCAAGTGATGTTGTGTCCTGAGTTTCTCTGGCGCTTGCGCCTCACTGTATCTACACGTGCCCACAATCATATCGGCAATCGGGCGCGTGAATTCATCGGGTCGGCGGTATCGATCCAGAAGCCTGTTCCGGCGGCGTTGTGACGGCCCGGGGCAACGGCGCATAACAAACAATCTGGGGGACGAAGCACTGCGCACTGCGCGGGTGGGGATTCGCTCGCGTGGCGGCAGCTTGTTGCCTATTGCTGACCGCGATGGCTTTGGCTATCTCGGGTGGCCCACCTTTTATCCGGAGGCGGCATGGATAAGAAAGTTGACCAGAAGGACTCGGTACCCGCACGGGTCAAACCGTCTCAACACCCACCGCACCACGACTCGTTAATGCAACGGCGCGCGGGCGTGCCAGGCCTGCCCTTGTGGCGGGTGGTGCCTCGGTTGGCCAGCTATGGGATGGTGGTGTTCATCATCTGGGTGGTCCTGTCGGTGATGTTCCCGTACATCTTCACGCGGTCGTCCGAGCGCGCGATCGTGAATAGTCCTGTCACCCTCGTAACCACGCCGGTGGAAGGCGTTGTCACCAAGCAGGTGGTGACGGTAGGCGGCAGCTTCAAAGCGGGCGATCCACTGATGGCGTTGCAGAACCCGAATATGGACCGCGCGCTGCTGGTGGAACTGACCGGGAAACAACTCGATAACCAGAAGCGCCTGGAGGCCGCGAAGGTGAAGCTCGAGGCGGACCAGACGCGCATGGCGTCGACGGGTGGCGATATCAAGCGTTACCAGGCCTCGGCGGATCGCGAGCACGCCTCGCGCGTGCGTGGCATCGAGGCCCGGCTGACTGTAGCGAAGCAGCAGATCGACGCGCAGGAGGACGTGGTCAATCGCAATCAGGCCATGCAATGGGCGGGCGCGGTCAGCCAGGCCTATACCGATGCGTCACGGAACCAGCTGACCGTGCTGGCCGGTTCGCGCGATGCCATCCAGGCGGAGCTCGACAGCGCGCGCAACAGCAGCGAAGCAGCGCGTAGCAAGGTATTCAGTTCGAGCGCGGACGGCGCGCTGGGCGCGCTGTCGCAGAAGCAGGATGAGCTGAAGGCCGAGATCACGCAGACGCAGGCCGAGATCACGCAACTGGAACAGTACGGCTCCGAGGTCGACAAGCTCGTGACGGCGGAGCAGGAACGCCTCGAACGGGTCTCCAACCTCGATATCAAGGCGTACGCGAGTGGCATCGTCGAGGATGTGCTGACGCCACCGGGCACGCGGGTTGCCGCCGGCGCCACGCTGATGCGCACCACCAACTGCAGCCAGCCCAACGTCGTGGCCGTGTTCCCGCGCAGCCTCAGCAAGGATCTGCTGCCGGGCGCGAAGCTGACCGTGCTGGTCGATGGTGTTCCCACGCCGCAGCCGGGCACTGTCGCAGAGATCATGCCGCGTGCCCCGGAAGGCGATCAGGCGCGCTACTTCGTTCCCTTCCCGCCAATCGAGAAGAACGAGATTTACCTGATCGCGAAGCTCAACAAACCGCTCCCCGACCTGCGCAATCGCGGCAGTGGCAGTACCGATCGGTGCGCGCTTGGCCATTGGGCCAAGGTCAGCCTCGATCGTCCGTGGTTCACCCGCCTGATCTGACCAGAGCCTATCCGGATTGATCGAGCAGGCGCGAAGCCATTCACTCAACGCCCGCAGGAAGGAGACAACCGTGCAGCGTCATACGTCAAAGGGGGGGACAGCCGGGGGCATCCGGCTGGCTACTTGCCTCGTCGCATCATGCATTCTGGCCACGTCGCCCACCTTTGCGGCATCGTCAGCCGACGGCCGCACGCAACTGCGCGATAGCGGTTGCCAGACGCTGGCGCGGCGCGTGGCGGCCATTCCGGGCTCGGGCCCGATATGGCTGGCCAGCTACGAGCCCGCGCCCGGTGGCGAGCCGTTGCCGGCGCCGCTGCGTCAATCGGCTTTCGTCTACGACAACGCGCTAGCCGGCATCGCACTGATCGCCTGCGGCCAGCGCGATGCGGCGCGGCGTATTGCCGATGGCGTGCTGGCGGGGATGAGCCGCGACCGCCACTACCATGACGGCCGTCTGCGCAATGCCTATCGGGCGGGTGCGATACCTAACGGACCTGTGCCACTGCCGGGCTGGTGGGACGACGCCAGCAAGCGCTGGTTCGAGGACCGCTACCAGGTGGGCACCGCCACCGGCAATGTTGTCTGGGCCGCCCTGCTTCTGCTGGCCACGTATGAGGCCACGCGCGCGCCTGCCTATCTAGACGGTGCCAAGGCGCTGATGGGATGGGTCGACAAGGAAACCTTCAACGCGGACAGTCCCGCCGCGTATATCGGCGGGTACTTCGGACACGAGCCGAATCCCGAGCGCCAGGGGTGGAAATCCACCGAGCACAACGTCGATGCCTATGCCGCGTTCCGCTGGCTGGCCAGATACAGCAATGATCCGCGCTGGAACACGGACGCGGAGCGGGCGCGGCACTTCGTCGAGAGCATGTGGCAGTCGCGCGAGGGGCGTTTCGCGATCGGCACCCGCGATGACGGGCGGACGCTGAACGGCGGGCCCTCGGCGCTCGATGCATCGCTGTGGCCGTTGATTGCCATCCCGGACGCCGCCGGCACCTGGCAGCGCTCGCTGGACTGGGCGCGCACCCGGCACGCCGTCAATGGCGGATTCGGCTTCAAGGCCGATCCCGATGGCGTCTGGACGGAGGGCACCGGCCAGGCCGCGCTGGTGCTGCTGGCCACCAACCATGCCGATGTCGCGGGTCCGCTCTGGCCGCTGTTGTTGTCACAGCGCGCGCCGGACGGAATGCTCTTCGCCACACCCGAGAAACGGATTCAAACGGGGCTATCGATCGGCCCTGATTCGAAGACCGAGGACTTTTACTACTTCCACCTGCCCCACCTTGGCGCCACGGCCTGGGCCGTACTGGCCGCCACGGGCTGGAATCCGTTCCAGCCGGGAGGATGCCGGGCGAACTGCGCAGCCACGACGGCGTCCGTCAGTGGTCCGAGCAATGGTCCCGCCAACGGACCCAACGAGTGACGATAGGAGTAACGATGTTTGCCGAGTATCTCGATGGCCGTATGCTCATGCAGATCAATGCGGGCGCATTCCTGATCGCGCTGCTCTGCCTGCGCGGCGACCGGCAGCGCACCCTGGACCGCTGGCTTTTCGGCGCCGCGGCCGGCGTGCTGCTGCTGGTCTATTACGTATGGCGATTCACCGACACCTTGCCGGAATGGCGCATGGACTTCCCGAGCCTTTGGGCGCATGCGTTCTTCGGCTTCGAGAGCCTGACCATCGCGTACACGCTGATCTCGATCGGCATCATGACCCGCACGTCCGATCACAGCGCCGAGGCTGACGCCGGCGAGACCGCATTGCGACGCGGGCGGGAAGCACCGCCGGTGGACATTTTCATCGCCACGTACAACGAAGGCCTCGACGTGCTCGAGAAGACCATCGTTGCCGCGCTGGATATCGACTATCCGAACTTCCGGGTCTGGGTGCTCGACGACACCCGTCGCGACTGGCTGCGCGAGTTCTGCGATCAGGTCGGGGCACGCTACGTGACCCGGCCCGATAACGCCCACGCCAAGGCCGGCAACCTGAACAACGGCCTGCGGCACAGCGCGGAACTCGATGGCGGCGCGCCATTCATCATGGTGCTCGACGCCGATTTCGCACCCAACCGGAACATCCTGCTACGTATCGTCGGGCTGTTCGACGATCCACAGGTCGGCGTGGTGCAGACGCCCCAGTTCTACTACAACGCCGACCCGATCCAATACAACCTTCGCTCCACGGAGTGCTGGGTGGACGAGCAACGCGCATTCTTCGATGTCATGCAGCCGTCGAAGGACGCCTGGGGTACCGCGTTCTGCATCGGCACATCGTTCGTCGTGCGCCGCGAGGCGCTGGACCGGATCGGTGGTTTCCCGATCGGCACCGTGACGGAAGATATTCACCTGACCTACAAGCTGATGCCGCATGGCTATATCACGCGCTGGCTCAATGAGCGCCTGAGCGTGGGCCTGTCGGCAGAGGGCCTGCCTGAGTACATCAGCCAGCGCAGCCGCTGGGGACTGGGCACGATCCAGGTGGCGCTCACCGCCGACGGGCCGCTGCGCGGACCCGGCTACACGTTGCGCGAACGCCTGCACTATGTGCACGGGCTGCTGCACTGGTTGAGCCGCCCGTTCACGCTGATGCTGCTGGCCGGGCCGCTGCTGTACTGGTACTTCAATGTGCCGACGCTGTACGGCGAGCCGCTGCAGTTCCTCGCGTTCGGCGTGCCGGCGTTGCTGCTCTACTGGGCCTATAGCATCTGGATCACAGGCGCGCGTGCGATGCCGATCTTCACCGAGGTCACGCAGATCGTGGCGGCCATGGCGGTTTCCGCAACGCTGGTCAGTGCCATCTTCAAACCGTTCGGCAGGCCGTTCAAGGTCACGAACAAGGGGCTGGACCGTTCAAAGCTGGTCGTCCACGGCAAGTTCGCCGCGTTCTATGGCGCACTGTTTGTTCTGGCCGCCATGGGCCTTGGGCGTGCCGTGGCCGCCGACGGCACGGCCAGCGGTGTGGTCTTCAACATCGGATGGACCGTGATCTCGATGGTCCTGTACCTGGCCTCGTTGCTGGTCTGTTTCGAGCTGCCCCGGCCGCGCAAGGAAGAACGCTTTCCACACCGCGAGCGTGCCCGCCTTTGCATCTACGGCAGCGACGGCTTGCCACGTGAATTCGATGGCGTCACGCAGGACATGTCGTGCAACGGGATCGGCCTGATCAGCGATGCTGCCGGTCGGGTGGAAGCTGGCGCCACGGGCGCGGTCTGGCTCTCCGAACTGGGCTGGGTGACCTGCCGCGTGGCGCGCACGCAAGGCCATCTGCTAGGCATCGAACTGTTTCCGGACATGGCGGGACGCCATCGGCTAATCCGGATGCTGTTCGGCGAACCGGCTCACAACATCGCGCACCGCGGCCGCCCGCGTGTGGCTATCGTGCAATTGCTGCGTCGCGCATTTACCGGATGAACCATGAAAAGAAAGCCAACCTCCCTGATTCGCCCGCCGCGCTGGACCCCTGCCCTCCTCGTGCCGCTGGCGCTTGCCGCCTGCTCGCTGGAACCCACCTACCAACGTCCGGAGTCACCGGTACCGCAGGCTTACCCGACCGGCCCTGCCTATGAAAGCGCCAACAAGGGGCCCGCGGGCCAGGCGCGGCCGGACCAGGCAACGCCCGCCGCGAGCCTTGGCTGGGAGGACTTCTTTACCGACCCACGCCTGCGCACGCTGATCGGGCTGGCGCTGGCGAACAACCGTGACCTGCGTATCGCGACGCTGTCCATCGATCAGGCGCGAGCGCGGTACCGGATCCAGCGTGCCGCGCAGTTTCCGGCGATCAACGCCAATGCAGGCTTTGCCAGTACGCGGCTGAACAGCGATCTGCGCGCGCCCGGACAGGACGCCGTGATCAACTCCTGGACTGCGGGCGTAGGCTTCAATGCATTTGAGCTCGATGTGTTCGGGCGGGTGCGCAGCCTCAAGCATCAGGCGCTGGAGCAATATCTGGCAATCGAGGAAGTGCGGCGCAGCGCGCAGATCAGTCTCGTGGCGGAAGTGGCCAGCGCCTACCTGACATGGCAGGCCGACCAGGAACTGCTCAGGCTGTCGAAGGAAACGCTCAAGGTCCAGCAGGACGCCGCGCTGATGATCAGCCGCAGCAAGAGCGCCGGCGGCATGGCGGAGATCGACATGCATCGCGGGCAGACCCAGGTGCAGACCGCGCAGGTGGATGTGGAGCAGTTCACGCGACAGGTGGCGCAGGACGAGAATGCGCTGGCGTTGTTGATCGGCGGCCAGCTACCGGCGGACCTGCCGCCCCCGCAGCCGTTTGCGAATAACTCGTATGTGGCAGAGTTGCCCGCCGGGGTGCCATCGACACTGATGGAGCAACGGCCAGACATCATGGCGGCCGAGCATCAGCTCAAGGGGGCCAATGCCAACATCGGCGCGGCGCGGGCGGCCTTCTTCCCGCAGATATCGCTGACGGCCACCGTCGGCGTGGCCAGCACGGCGCTCGCCTCGCTGTTCACGGGCGGCATGGCCTGGGCGTTCGCGCCGCAGATCACACTGCCGATTTTTAACGCCGGGGCCAACCAGGCACGACTCGATATCGCCACGGTGCAGAAGGACATTAACGTGGCGGCTTACGAGAAAACGATCCAGGGTGCATTCCGGGAAGTTGCCGATGGCCTGGCTGCACGCGGCACCTACGACCGGCAGACCGTGGCGCAGGAGGCGCTGACGAAGGAAGTTTCCGAAACCAAGCGGCTGGCGGAAATCCGTTTCAAGAACGGGGTGGATGACTACTTCCCCGTGTTCGATGCGCAGCGGCAACTCTACGATGCGCAGAAGAAGATGGTGACGATCGAACTGGCCAGACTCACCAGCCGCGCAAGCCTATACAAGGCGCTGGGCGGCGGGTGGTCGCAGCAGACGGTGGCCAGCCTAGATCATCCGGCGAAGTAGCCGGTCCTTCAGGACGAACTGGTGCCACAAGGCGGCTGCGGCGTGCAGGCCGACGAAGATGTACACGAACGTGGCGCCAGTTTCGTGAATCTCCTTCGCCAGCTTTGAGTACGGCTCATTGATCGCGAGCGGCAGCGCCAGCTGGAAGCCATAGACCGGGATGGTCCTGCCCTTCCACGCCACCGCCAACATGCCGAGCACCGGCATGGCCAGCATCAGCACATACAGCACGAAATGCATGGCGCTTGCCGCGCGGTCCATCCACCGTGGGTCCCCGGCCGGCGGCGGAGGGAGCGGTTGGCTCACTCGCACCAGCAGACGCAACAGCATCAACCCCAATATCGTGATGCCCGCGGATTCATGAATTGCCATCATCGCGGCCCGCTCGGTGCTGCCCTTCGGGAACACGTCGCGAAACTCCACCGCCGCAACCGCCACCACGGCGCCCAGGAATACCAGCCAGTGCAACGCGCGCATGGCTAAGGAGTATTTGGGCTGGAAGGTCAGGGAGAGGGTATGTGGGGATGTCAAATGCATTTTTGTCCTCTTTTGTTCCAACAGAACAATTCTGCGCGTCATGTCTGTCCGGAATCAATCCTCAATACCGCTCCCAGCTTGTGACAGGTCAACGGCAAAGCGTTGACTTCAGCAATGAAGCAAGCGTCACAGCACATCTTCCGGGCACCCTCTCGTTTTCCCCGACTGTCCCAAGATGCAAAAACGTTGTCCCGAATGATCAAACCGTGGGCTGCGAATCCTAGATACTTCGCCGGTCACGACCCGACGCTGTCATCACGATGTCACGGGTCATTTAGGAGGCAGACATGCACGGATACCGTTCCACCCTTGCGCCAATGGCAGGCGCGCCTGCCAAGGCCAGGCTGTCGCGATATTACCCGTGGCTGGTCTTCGCGCTGAGCTTTGGGTTGCTCCTCTCGGACTATATGTCCCGGCAGGTTTTGAATGCGCTGTTCCCAATGCTCAAGCTCGAGTGGGGACTCAGCGACACTGAATTGGGCGCCTTGGGCGGCGTCGTTGCGTTGATGGTGGGGGTACTGACCTTCCCGCTGTCGATCCTTGCTGACCGTTGGGGCCGCGTGCGCAGCCTGACGCTGATGGCAGCGCTTTGGAGCCTGGCCACGCTCGGTTGCGCGCTGGCCAATTCCTTCGGCGAGATGTTCCTCGCACGGCTTTGCGTTGGTATTGGCGAGGCCGCCTATGGCAGCGTCGGCATTGCCGTGGTGGTCTCGGTATTCCCCCGGCACCTGCGTGCCAGCCTCAGCGCAGCCTTCATCGCCGGTGGCGCATTCGGCTCGGTACTGGGCATGGGGCTGGGCGGTGTGATTTCCGCTCACTTCGGATGGCGCGTTGCTTTCGCCGGCATGGCGCTCTTCGGCCTGATCCTGGTGGCGCTGTACCGCCTGCTGATTACTGAGAAGGGCCTGCTGGCCCGCCGCCAGGAACTCGGCGAGGACGTCTCCGCCAGCCAGACGCAGGCCAAGCTGGAGCTTCGCCCGCTGGTCTCCGCGCTGTTCTCCACCCGTTCGATTCTCTGCGCCTATGTGGGCAGCGCCCTGCAATTGTTCGTCATGGCTTCGATGCTGGCCTGGCTGCCGAGCTACTTCGGCCGCTACTAGGGGTCGTTTCAGAATTCGGAAAATAAAGCACGCTAAGGCGTAGTCACCCCGTGACCACCCTCCACCGACACTGCGAGGTTCGTTCCGTCTTGCAGTGACGCAATCAACGGGCAGGAAACATTTCCTGCCCGCGCATGGCATGCGCACACCAACTCAGACAGCACGGCCTCCATGCGCGCCAGGTCAGCCATTTTCTCGCGCACGTCCTTGAGCTTGTGCTCGGCCAGACTGCTGGCTTCCTCGCAATGGGTGCCATCCTCCAGCCGCAGCAGTTCGGCGATTTCATCCAGACTGAAGCCCAGCCGCTGGGCTGATTTCACGAACCGCACGCGCGCCACATCGGCGTCACCGTAACGGCGGATGCCGCCATAGGGCTTCTCCGGCTCAGGCAGCAAGCCCTTGCGTTGGTAGAACCGGATGGTTTCCACATTGACCCCGGCCGCCTTGGCGAATACGCCGATAGTCAGATTCTCCAAATTGTTTTCCATATCGTTTGACTCCGTACATGACTACGGAAATAAGCTTAAGCCATTTGGAATACGTTTGCCATTGCTCTTTTCTAAGTCGAGGAACCATGAATATGAATATATCGACCGAATCGCGACTGGAACTCAAAGCGGCGGTGACGCGTGCGCAGCAGAAGCTGGCGGACGAGTTTCCGTTGCAGGCACGGATCGAAGACGCGCATCCCACGCTGCAGTCGACCTATGCCAGGATTCTCGGTCATTGGATACGCGAAGCAGCACCGCCCGCAGCGGGGATTGGGTCGCAGGCGGTGCTCGACGCGCTGTGCGCGATGGATGCCATCGTCATCGGCGAGCAAGGCATCGGCTGCTATCCCTTCAGCGCTCGCCAGACTGAAATCCACGTTCATTTCGCCGGCAAGAGTGTCCATGCCATGTGCGCGATCGATGCGCTCGCGATTCCACGCATGGTGCGGCACGCCGCGCGCATCATAGCTCGGTGCGTGGTTTGCCGCTGCCACCTCGCCTGCTCGCTGGCGGCGAACGGCAGTGTCGAGAAGGAACATCAGAATCCGGAGGCCGCACGCGTCGTCTGGGAATCCGGTGCGGGAGAAGGACAAGCATGCTGCAACAGCTTATGCGCCAATATCAATTTTGTCTGCCGGCATTGCACGACTTCCCCAGGCGCACTCACCTTTTCTTTGCCACAAGCGGCTGCCGTGGGCAATGCCTTTTTCGCGTTCCAGAGGAGGCTGCTTGGCCACTATTCCACATGACGAGGCATGCGAACGGCCATCTGTGCCCGATGCGCGAAGGATGGCGGGGCGCGTTTTCGCTGCCGTGCACGCAGGACGAAAAATTGTTTCGCATATGGCTTGACTCTGTACCTGACTACGGAAGTAAGCTTAAGCTATTCAATTCAGCTTTGAAAGGACAAGCGTATGTCTGAACCTCAAAACGGGCGCGGGGCGCTCTTCACTGGAGGGCTAGCCGCCATTCTTGCCTCGGCCTGCTGCCTGGGGCCGCTGGTGCTGATCGCCCTGGGGTTCAGCGGCGCTTGGATCGGCAACTTGACGGTGCTGGAACCCTATCGCCCGATCTTCATCGGCGCAGCGTTGGTGGCGCTGTTCTTCGCCTGGCGGCGCATCTACCGCCCGGCGCAAGCCTGCAAACCGGGTGAGGTCTGCGCGATTCCCCAAGTGCGAACTACTTACAAGTTCATCTTTTGGGGCGTCGCCGCGTTGGTATTGGTCGCGCTCGGATTTCCCTACGTCATGCCATTTTTCTATTAATCACAGGAGTTCGTCATGAAAAAACTGTTTGCCTCCCTGTTGCTTGCTGCCGCCATCGTTCCCGCCTGGGCCGCCGTGCAAACCGTTACCCTGTCGGTGCCGGGCATGACCTGCGCCGCCTGCCCGATTACCGTCAAGAAGGCGATTTCCAAGGTCGAAGGCGTCAGCAAAGTTGACGTGACCTTCGAGACACGTGAAGCGGTTGTCACGTTCGATGATGCCAAGACCAGCGTGCAGAAACTGACCAAGGCCACCGGAGACGCGGGCTATCCGTCCTCAGTTAAGCGTTGAGCCGCGAGGAGGCACTGCGATGTCCTTAATCACACGAGTGACCGACAAGGCCGGTTCCCTCGGCAGCGTCGTTTCTGCGATGGGCTGCGCCACCTGCTTTCCCGCCATCGCCAGCCTGGGCGCAGCGATCGGGCTGGGCTTCCTGAGTCAGTACGAAGGGCTGTTCATTCGCATCCTGCTGCCGACGTTCGCCGGCATCGCGCTATTTGCCAATGCGATCAGTTGGCGCAATCATCGGCAGTGGCGACGGACTGCGCCCGGCGTGATCGGCCCTGTCCTGGTGCTGGCAGCGGTGTTTTTGATGCGGGCTTACGGCTGGCGGAGCGGTTGGCTGCTGTATATCGGCCTGGCCTTCATGGTCGGGGTATCGATTTGGGATTTCATCTCGCCAGCAAAGCCCTGCTGTGGCCCGGACGGCTGCGAACTGCCACCAAAACGCGGATGACGGCATTGGCCGTCACCGAAGTAAATAAAAGGAATTGATTCATGACCACCTTAAAGATCACCGGAATGACCTGCGATTCGTGCGCTGTGCACGTCAAGGACGCGTTGGAGAAAGTGCCGGGCGTGCAGTCGGCAGTCGTGTCCTACCCGAAGGGCACCGCGCAACTCGCCACCGAGCCCGGCACCTCGCCGGATGCGCTGGCCGCCGCCGTGGCCGGCCTCGGCTACAAGGCCACGCTCGCCGATGCCCCATCCACTTCAGTGCGGGGCGGATTGCTTGGCAAGGCGCTGGGATGGCTGGGCGGTGGCGACAAGGCTGGCGGTGATGGGGGTGGACTGCACATCGCCGTTATCGGCAGCGGTGGCGCCGCGATGGCTGCGGCGCTGAAAGCCGTCGAGCAAGGCGCGCACGTCACGCTGATCGAGCGCGGGACCATCGGCGGCACCTGCGTCAATGTCGGCTGTGTGCCGTCCAAGATCATGATCCGCGCCGCCCACCTCGCCCATCTGCGCCGGGAAAGCCCGTTCGATGGCGGCATGCCACCCACACCGCCGACGATCCTGCGCGAGCGGCTGCTGGCCCAGCAGCAGGCCCGTGTCGATGAACTGCGCCACGCCAAGTATGAAGGCATTCTGGATGGCACTCCAGCCATCACCGTTCTGCACGGTGAAGCGCATTTCAAGGACGCCCAGAGCCTTGCTGTCCGTTTGAACGAAGGCAGCGAGCGCGTGGTGGTATTCGACCGCTGCCTGATCGCCACGGGCGCCAGCCCGGCCGTGCCGCCGATTCCCGGCTTGAAAGAGTCACCCTACTGGACTTCGACCGAGGCCCTGGTCAGCGACACCATTCCCGAACGCCTGGCCGTGATCGGCTCGTCGGTGGTGGCGCTGGAACTGGCGCAAGCCTTTGCCCGACTGGGCAGCCAGGTGACGATCCTGGCGCGCAGCACCTTGTTCTTCCGCGAAGACCCGGCCATCGGCGAGGCCGTCACCGACGCTTTCCGTGCCGAAGGGATCACGGTGCTGGAACACACGCAAGCCAGCCAGGTCGCCCATGTGGACGGCGAATTCGTGCTGACCACGGGGTACGGTGAAATACGCGCCGACAAACTGCTGATCGCCACCGGGCGGACACCGAACACGCGCAGCCTGGCACTGGACGCGGCGGGGGTCACCATCAATGCGCAAGGGGCCATCGTCATCGACAAGGGCATGCGCACGAGTAGCCCGAACATCTACGCGGCCGGCGACTGCACCGACCAGCCTCAGTTCGTCTATGTGGCGGCAGCGGCCGGCACCCGTGCCGCGATCAACATGACGGGCGGAGACGCGGCCCTCGACCTGACCGCGATGCCGGCCGTGGTGTTTACCGATCCGCAAGTGGCGACCGTGGGCTACAGCGAAGCGGAAGCGCATCACGACGGGATCGAGACCGACAGTCGCACCTTGACCTTGGACAACGTGCCGCGTGCGCTTGCCAACTTCGACACACGCGGCTTCATCAAGCTCGTCATCGAGGAAGGTAGCGGACGGCTCATCGGCGTGCAGGCGGTCGCGCCGGAAGCGGGCGAACTGATCCAGACGGCGGTCCTGGCAATTCGTAACCGCATGACGGTGCAGGAACTGGCCGACCAGTTGTTCCCCTACCTGACGATGGTCGAGGGGTTGAAGCTCGCGGCGCAGACCTTCAGCAAGGACGTGAAGCAGCTTTCGTGCTGCGCCGGTTGAGAAAAAGGAGGTGTTCAATGAACGCCTACACAGTATCCCGACTGGCCCTTGATGCCGGGGTGAGCGTGCATATCGTGCGCGACTATCTGCTGCGCGGATTGCTGCGCCCGGTGGCGTGCACCCCAGGCGGCTACGGCCTGTTTGACGATGCCGCCTTGCAACGGCTGTGCTTCGTGCGGGCTGCTTTCGAGGCGGGCATCGGCCTGAATGCGCTGGCGCGGCTGTGCCGGGCGCTGGATGCTGCGGACGCCGATGAAGCGGCCTCGCAACTTGCCGAGCTGCGCCAGTTCGTCGAACGTCGGCGCGAGGCGTTGGCTGACCTGGAAGTGCAGTTGGCAACCATGCCGACCGAGTCGGCACAGCACGCTGAAAGTCTGCCATGAACAACCCCGAGCGCTTGCCATCCGAGACACACAAACCGTTCACCGGCTATCTGTGGGGCGCGCTGGCCGTGCTCACCTGTCCCTGCCATTTGCCGATTCTCGCCGTTGTGCTCGCGGGGACGACGGCCGGCGCGTTCATCGGGGAGCACTGGGGTATTGCAGCCCTCACGCTGACTGGCTTGTTTGTCCTGTCTGTAACGCGGCTGCTGCGGGCCTTCAGAGGTCGATCATGAGTGCTTCCCAGCCAATTGAATGGACAGTGGCGCAACTGGCGCAGGCGGTCGAGCGTGGGCAGCTTGAATTGCACTACCAGCCGATTGTCGATTTGCGCAGTGACCAGATTGTCGGCGCGGAAGCCCTGTTGCGCTGGCGTCATCCGACGCTCGGAATGTTGCCGCCGGGCCAGTTCCTGCCCGTGGTCGAATCGTCCGGCCTGATGCCGGAAATCGGCGCGTGGGTGCTGGGCGAAGCCTGCCACCAGGTGCGCGACTGGAGGATGCTGGCATGGCGACCGTTCCGGCTGGCCGTCAATGTTTCGGCGAGCCAGGTGGGACCAGACTTCGACGGGTGGGTAAAGGGCGTGCTGGCCGATGCCGAGTTGCCCGCCGAGTATCTTGAAATTGAGCTGACCGAATCGGTCGCGTTCGGTGATCCGGCGATCTTCCCCGCCCTGGAAGCTTTGCGACAGATCGGTGTGCGCTTCGCCGCCGATGACTTCGGGACGGGTTATTCCAGTCTGCAACACCTGAAGTGCTGCCCCATCAGCACGCTCAAGATCGACCAATCGTTTGTCGCCGGACTCGCCAACGACCACCGCGACCAGACCATCGTGCACACCGTGATCCAGCTTGCGCATGGGCTGGGCATGGATGTGGTGGCCGAAGGCGTGGAAGCATCGGCGAGTCTTGAGCTGTTGCGACAAGCGGACTGCGACGCAGGACAAGGCTTTCTGTTCGCCAAACCGATGCCGGCGGCGGCATTCGCTGCCTTCGTCAGTCAATGGAAGGGTGCCACCATGAATGCAAGTAATCCGACCGCCACCAGTTGCTGCGTGTGCTGTAAGGAAATTCCGCTCGATGCCGCCTTCACGCCGGAAGGTGCGGAATACGTCGAACACTTCTGTGGGTTGGAGTGTTATCGGCGCTTCCAGGCGCGCGCCAAGGCAGGGAACGAAACCAGCGCCGATCCAAACGCCTGCGACTTGCCGCCGTCAGATTGAAGCATACCCTATCCTGATGTCAGGATAGACCACCCTGCAACGTCAGAATAGAGTTGGCTTTCGCGTTTATTAACACCTGCGGCGAAAGGTCAGAGCTATTTGACCGCACCAAATCAATTCGATTCAACTGGACGGCCTACTAGGCATGAGATGGTCTGTCTTGAGATGATCATGGTTTTCGGCGCAATAAACTACCGGCCGCATTTTCTTCAAACTGGTTGGCTTCGTCGATATAGCCTTGGACGGTGCCATCGTGGCGCCAGCCGCCTTGCCGTTTAATGTTCTTGAAATCAGCGCCGGCGCGGTGCGCGCTGGTGGCCAAGCCGCGCCGAAAACTATGACCACTGAGTTCCGGCACATAAGGCAGATCCGCTGCCGCCGCGCAGGCCTTGAGTATTGCGTTGATGCTGCCGGCGTAGAGCGGATCGGGGCCAATTTTTCCTTGGCGGGTCACGCGTCGAAATACCGGACCGGACGTGATTTCACTGGCTGTCAGCCATGCTTTTAATGCCGTCGCTGGACAGCAGATACCGCCTGGTTCGCCATAGGGGATCGCTTTCACAATGCCCTGGCCATCCTGGTCCGTCTTGGAGCGAGACAAGGTAATGACCAGGCCGTGCGGCTCCCAAGCCAATTCTTCGAGCATCAACGCGGCGACCTCACTCCTGCGAAACGCGCCAAAGAACGCGATCTGCAGCAGCGCCTTGTTCCGCATACCCTGCAAGCTGGCGTCTTCCTGCAGGGCGATCACCATCGCTTCCAGATCCTCGATCGGGAGCGCCTTCGCTTTCTTCTTTGGTTTGCCATGGGTGCGTCCGATGCCTTTCAACGTCTTGCGCACGTCCGGATTCGCCGTTGGGTCCGCGAATCCCTGGAATTGGTGCCACTGTGACAGGGCCGTCAAGCGTAGCGCCAAGGTACGCGGATTGAGTTCTTGCGCATAGCTGAGCAGATAGCGGATCACCAGTGCCGGGTCGCACGGCAAAATGCCGCCCCAAGTCTGGAAATGGCGAATGGCGGAGCGGTAAGCGCGCCGGGTGTTATCCGAGGTGGCAGCGGACAGAAAACGACGATGGCGATCCTGCAGCTCAAGCTCGGACAGTGCCGTACTGCCGGTACGATTGACCGGATTTCCATTCGGCATAGTCAAATCCGCAGGTGGATTTTCAGAGGTCATTTTGTCGCTCGCTATCCTGCTTTGTACGTCGCATTACAGGTCAATCGTTTTTCACTATCGCTATTATCCACGATAACATTGTTTATCGTGGCAATAAATTGGAAAATTACCAGTTTATTTATATCGTTATATTATGTAATATAACGTTTCACGTAATACGGTATCTTATTTAGCGGAGACATCATGGGTCGCGCAGGCATTCTCTTTTCTCATGTGGCCAAAGCGGCCGCCAAACTGGTAGAAGACGGCAAAAATCCGACCGTCGATAATGTGCGCGAAGCACTCGGTAGCACCGGCAGCAAGAGCACCATCGCCCCGATGCTCAAACGCTGGAAAGCGGAGCATGCGGAAGATGTCGTCGAGGCGGAATTGGGCGTGCCGGCCGAGCTGCTGCATGCGATCAAAGGGGTCTATGACAAGCTGCAGGGCGATGTCCAGCAACAGCTGGCCGACGCCAATGCTGCGCACCAGGCAGCGCTCCAGGGGTCATGCCAAGATACGGCCAATCCGCTATCACAAGTCCAGCAGTTATGATGAGATGTGAAATCTGCTTGTTTTTGATATAAGGGCGGCAGGCAGCCGGTCCGCCCCGATCTCAGGCGTTTTAGGGATACCGCCATGCCTTGACGGCGGAGACGATGAGGATCACGGCCAGGCCCGGCAGTAGCACATTCACGGGCACCGCGCCGAGGCACAAGCCGCCAATCGCCGCACCGAAGATCGAACCGGCAGCAATGGAGAGTACAAAAGCGCGGTTCGCACGCAGTACCGTAAAGCTACGGTCCCGGCTGTAGCGCGCAAAGCCCGCCACCATGGTGGGCAGGCTGACGGCCAGTGATAGGCTACCTGCCAATTTGATATCGACACCATATAGAAGCACCAGCGTCGGGATCAGTAGCTCACCACCGGCCACGCCCAGCAGGGACGCAACGGCGCCGATGAGCAGTCCAGCCGCCACGCCGGCGGCGATCAGCCACGCGCCTTCCAGCGCCGGATGTTTGGCGTCGGATTCGTGGCCGACCAGCAGCACCACGGCAACCACAAGCAGCAGGGCCGCGATCACCCGCTGTAGGGTCGCACCCTGCCAGCGCGTCGCCCAGCCTGCAGCGAACCAGGCGCCGATCAGGCTGCCGCCAAGCAGGTTGGCGACGGTCGTCCAATTCGACGCGACCTCGACGAGCGGGACGGCAGCGCTGCGGAAAACGAACGCCGCGGTGACGACCACCAGGCTCATCGCCTTGTTCAGTATCACCGCCTGCAAGGCCGCGAAGCCGAACACCATCAGCAACAGCGGCAGGCGGAACTCTGCGCCACCAAGCCCCACCAGCCCGCCGAGCACCCCGACCAGCGTGCCGCCAACGAATGCTGCAACGTGTCGGCGAGGGCCTTGGACATTGAGGCTAGCCATCAGTCAGCGCTGCCGCAGCGGCATTACGTGGACGAGATCCAGGTCCAGGCGTATGTACAGTATCTCGCCGACCGTGAATCGCAGGCGCTGCGGGCCGGACATGGTCAAACGCAACTGCGTCCCGCTCACGTCGGCAAGGGACAGCGTCGCCAGCGTGATCTCGCCCAGGTGGCGGGCCTCGGTCACTTTGGCACGAAACACGCCCGCAGCCTCCGCTTGGCGGTCGAGAACTGTGATGCCATCGCCTGGGATCACCCAGCTCACTGGCTGGCCCGTCGGGATCTTGCCCTTGTCGCGCACCTTGAGCAGCGGCGAACGGCTTGGATCGCTACCCTGCTGCGTCCAGCGCAGCAGACCCCAGCCGGCCTGCTCCGACGGACCCATCCACAGCCCCTGGAAGTGGTTGTGGATGCCTACCAGGTCGGCCACACGTGCGTTGCGGGGCGCGCGGTGGATGGCGTTGGGCGAGCCTTGCTGCAGCACTTGGCCAGCGTCCATCACGACGAGTCTGTCGGCCAGCATGCGCGCCTCATTCAGGTCGTGCGTGACCAGTACGATCGGAATGGCCAGCTCACGCCGCAAGTCAGCCAGCAGCCGATACAGGGCCTGGCGGCTCATCTGGTCCACGGCTGAGAACGGCTCGTCGAGTAGGAGAAGTCGCGGCTCGCGCGCCAGCGCCCGCGCGACGGCAACACGCTGCTGTTGGCCGCCAGAGAGGGCTGCCGGCCGCCTAGACTGCTGCTCGGGCGTCAGGTGCATGTGCTTGAGCCAGTGCCGCGCCTGGTCCACCCGTGCTCCGCGCGGCAGGTGCAGCAGCGACAGGGCGACGTTATCCAATGCGCTCAGGTGTGGCATCAGCGCATAGTTCTGGAAAACCAGCCCGACATGCCGGCGCTGCGGAGGCAGGAACACGCCGCGCGCGGTGTCGCACCAGACTTCTCCGCCGACGGCCACGCGGCAGCGCTCGGGCCGCATCAGTCCGGCGAGGATGCGCAGCATCGACGTCTTGCCCGCACCGGACGGCCCGACCAGCGCGAGCAACTCACTTGGCTCGCAACGGAAGGCGCCGGCTAGCGGGATCGGCTGCGTCTGTTCGATCTCGACGGCGAGCGACCGGTCGTCGATCATTTGGGACGCCTCGTTCATCGCCTAGCTGTCAACCGCGCGGAGGCGAACAAGGACGCACCGACCGCGCCCAGCGAGAGCCCCAGCAGCAGCAAGGCCATGCGGTTGGCGCTGGTAAGGTCGAAGGCCTGCACTCGGTCGTAGATCGCGATCGCAATCGTCTTGGTCTCGCCCGGGATGCTGCCGCCGATCATCAGCACCACACCGAATTCACCTAATGTGTGCACGAACGTCAGGACCATTGCCGATAGCACCCCTGGCCAGGCCAGCGGCAGCTCGATGCGCCAGAACGTTTGCCATGCCCCCAAGCCGCTAACTGCGGCCGCCTCCCCAAGCTGGCGCGGAATCGCCTCGAAGGCGCGCTGCACCGGTTGCACGAGGAAGGGCACATTAAAGACAATGGAGGCCAGCACCAGGCCGAGGAAGTTGAAGGTGAGGCGGATATCGAAGGTCTCTGCCACCCAGCGACCGAGCGGTGAGGCCCCGCCTAGCGATACCAGCAGGTAGTAGCCGAGCACCGTGGGTGGCAATACCAGCGGCAGCACCACCAGCGCCTCGATCCAAGCCTTCCCGCGGAAGGCCGTATAGGCGAGCCAGCGGCCCAGCCACAGGCCCGCGGGCAGCAGCACGATGAGTGTGACTGCCGCCAGCTCGAGGGAGAGCGTCAGCGCCTGCCAGTCCATGTTCCCGTCCTTCGCCTCACGGTTCCTTGGGCATGACGAAGCCGTAGCGCACCATGATCTCCTGCGCGGCCGGGGTGGCGAGGTACTCATAGAACGCCCGCGCGGCGGGCGGTGCGCCCTTGATCAGCACCATGCGCTGCTTCAGCGGTTGGTGCCACGCCTGCGGAATCAGCGCGAACTCGCCCAGCTTGGCTACCGATGGCGCCTTGGCCAGCGACAACGCGACCACACCGCCCTGCGTCGAGCCCGATGTGGCGAACTGCGCAGTCTGCGAGATGTTCTCGCCGAGCACCAGCTTCGGCTGGATAGCGTCCCACAAGCCGGCGTGCTGCAGCGCTTCCTTGGCGCGAGCGCCGTAGGGTGCGTGTTCCGGGTTGGCAATGGCGAATTTTTGCAGTCTGCCGTCCTTCAGCGCCGCAGCGAGGTCTTTGAATTCGCCATCGGCCTTCAACGGCGAGCCATGTGGCACGATGATTCCGATGCGTCCCACGGCGTAGAGCCGGCCCCGGTCCACCGTCTTGCCGGCATCCGCGAGCTTGAACACGAAGTCCTCGTCGGCGGACATATAGAGGTGAAGCGGCGCGCCCTGCAGGATTTGCGAATAGAAGTTCCCTGAAGAGCCGAAGACCAGCCGCAGCTTCTGGCCGGTGTCGCGCTCGAAGCGAGCCGCGACTTCCTCGATGGCAAACTTCAGGTCCGAGGCCGCTGCCACCGTGGGCGGCGTCTGCGCGTGCAGCGGCGAAAGCCACGCGGCGGAAATAAGGGCCGTGGCGAGCGACAAGGCAAGTTGGCGGCGAAGCATGGGCATGGAACGTCCTAGAGATCAGGCGGTCTAGCTATCGATATCTTCCAAAAGCGATATCGCTTGTGGAGTATATCGCAGGCTCGGGAATCAGTGGATAATACGGCGCACCATGAAACCGATGCTCAGTGCCTCCCCGCTCGACGAAAAGACGCGCTTCCGGGTGCAGATCAAGCACGCGGTGGCGATCGGCCCAGGCAAGGCCGACGTGCTCGAAGGGATTGCGCAGACCGGATCGATCGCCGAGACTGGCCGGCGCCTAGGCATGAGCTACCAGCGCGTCTGGTCGTTGGTGGCTGCGATGAATGGCGACTTTGTTGAGCCACTGGTACTCAAGCAGCGCGGGGGGGTTGCCGGGGGTGGGGCGAAACTCACGCCGACCGGCGAGCAAGTGCTGGCGATTTACCGCGCGATCGAGCGCGACGCGCAACGCGCTGTGGCGAAGCGGCTGCCGGAGCTACTAAGTCTAATCCGACCCGACGCGGGAGACAATTCATAGCCGTCGTCACTAGCGGCCTTCCCGCCGAGACCCGTCCGCTGGCTCTTCATGCGTGAGGGGGCCAGGTGGCGGCGAACGCCGCGCCAATCTGCCGCGCCCGTTTCACCTCGTCGCCGTGCAGGTAGATCGAGGTCGTCGAAATCGACGCGTGCCGCAAGTTGTCCCGCACCGTCGTCAATTCCGCGCCACGCGCGAGCGCATGACTCGCGTGCGTATGGCGCATCCAATGCGGACTGGCCTGCCGCAGCTTCGCGGCGGCGACTGGGCTGTCCGCCTGGACCAAGTCCGCCGCTTGCGTGAAAAACCGCCGCAGCACGCCCCACAGCCGCGTGCCGGTGATGCCGCCAGCAACATCCTGGCCAAGGCCGCCAATCAACGGCGTACTCGGGTCCCACCGTGCTGGCGTGACCGGCAGGCCGCGCTCCACCAGATACTGGTCGAGCGCCACGCGCGCCAATGGGGGCAGCGCCACCTTGCCCGCTTTAGCGCCCTTGCCGACCAGTCTGAGCCAGTGGTCACCATGGGCATCAATGTCAATGCCGCCGAGGGTTGCGCTGACGAGTTCGCTGGCGCGCAGGCCGGTCGCATACGCGAAGTCGAGCACGAATCGCAGGCGCTGGGCCGCCGGCGCCTCCCACCCATAGGACCACTCCAGTCCGTTGGCGAGCGCGCGCACCAGCAGCCATTCCCCCTCGGTGAACACGTGGGACGTATCCAGCGGCGCGGCACGCGCGCTGCCACGCACCTTGATGCCCGCGAATGGATTCGCCAGCACATAGCGTTGCTGGATCAGCCACCGGAACATGGCCCCGAGCACCGATAAGGCATAGGCCGTTGAACGCGGTGACAGGCCCTGCGCAAACGGGCGCCATTCGCTTGAGGTGCGTGGTCGAGGTGGCCCCACCCAACGCTTGAGGGGCGTCGGCCGACGCAGGAAAGTGCGATAGGCAATCGCGTCCTCGATGGTCAGCGACGACAGGGCGCGCTCGCGCTCGACGATCGCCCACAGGATTAGCCGCTCCGCTTCCTTGCGATAGGCCCGTTGGGTGGCCGGTGACTCGTGCAACGCCAGCCAGGCCTGTACGGCCGCGTAGTCGTTCGACGCGCCGAGGGTGCAGGTTTGCCGTGGGGCGCGGAAGGTCCCGGACGAGCCGTCGACTTCGTGGGGCAGGCGCAGGTGCTCCCATGGCACGATCACCCCGTGCTCCGCCACGGCGATCAGCGCTCGGGCGCGCTCGGTGAGTTGCGGGTGCTCGGCGAAGAAGGCCTCGATCCGCCGGGCGCTCGCCGGGCCAAGGCCGGGCACCGCCGCCCACCAGCGACGCCGGCGCGGAATGCGCACCGTCAGG
>Ga0210152_100120_pt1 | contig 35350 bp, 25 predicted proteins | sample Napbiom13C5doseA_FD_187722 | JGI IMG/M metagenome (GOLD analysis project Ga0210152, IMG submission 187722) | Groundwater microbial communities from S. Glens Falls, New York, USA - Naphthalene biodegradation metagenome 13C5doseA (SPAdes) (version 2) ...
GGGGGGGGGGTTGGGCGCTTGGAGTTGGTGCGGGGTGCACCGGTTTGGGATGTGTGGGCGATGAGGGAGCGGCGCGCTCCAACTAGCCTTGCACCAGTGGCAGGGTGGCGCGGCTATATTGCTTCACCAGAAACGTGACCTCGATGGCCGACGTAGACAACTCAGGCGCATGGCGACAACTCCGACCTTCTACCCCTACAGCCCGGAGCCGCATCGGGGCATCGCGCAGTCAACGCCCGTTGCGCAGGATGTCATCAAGCTGGCGATCGACGCCGATGAGGCGGAAGCGTGGTTCTCAGAAACGCATGCGTGCCAACGGCTGCGGGAATTGTTTCCGGCAGCCATCGCGTTTTTTGTTTGAGGATGACTACCTGGGCGAGAAGCAAAAAGCGTCGATCGAACAGGAGCTGGCGCCCGCGAAGGTGACGTGGGAGCCCGGGTATCGGATTGATGGGCGTCACGGGCGTTGCTCGTCCGCACGCGGCTGGGAATTGTTTAACGTACGACAAGAACAGCGTTACCCAGTTGCACACCGACGCTAGCGCTGCTCGCTCTGTTGCGGCTATCGCCCTTATGCAGCGCGCAGCCGCAACCCATTGATGCTCCTCGATGAAGCTGGAAGCTAAAACTCCACGCCAACCTGCGCCATCACTGCTGGCTGTTGGCTGCGGAAGCCGGCTGGTCTGTACAACGGCCAACCAAACGACACGTCGTAGTTGAAGGCCATGTAGGGCCCGGATGGCACGCGCCCTCGCACACCAACGACGGCACCCACCAACTTGTCGCCGAGCAGAAATTCCGCACTGGGGCCGTGCACCTTGCCCATATCGACCCCGGCATAGATGGCCTGTCCTGCAACGCGCCATGCCAGTTCATTGCGCCAGAACCATCCGTCTTCAGCCGCCAGCGTCAATTGACCGTCGAAGCCGCGCACGGTGTAGCGGTTACCGATGGTGAAGTAGTCGCTGGGCAGCACACGTGTGCGAGCGTGCTGGATAGACCAGTTGCTCGTGTACTCGAACATCTGGTTAGCCAGCTTGAACGGCCAATACAGGCTTGCGTTGGCCGTTTCAACTTGTGAGCGCCCGCCGTAGCCAGGGTCACCGACCACCACGCCCGGCACGTTGGAATGGTCGGGCAGCGTCTCTCGCCACGCAAACCCGCCATCGAGCACCACCGGGCCGAGATAATGGCGATGCGACATCGACGCCTCATAGCCCACGACGTCACGACGCTGGACCGCAATCTCCGTGTCTTCCAGGTAGTTGCGGTTGATTTTGCGGAAGAGCTTGAACTGGGCGCCGGTGCGCGACGTCGCGTCGCGATGCAGCACGCCACTGATGCCGGCATTCACCTCCGAGCTATTGCCGCTGTAGACGATGGGCTCCTCGAAACCCGCCACCGTCTGGTTGTAGCGCGAGCGATTGGCGCCGACGAAGAGCGTGGCATAGCCGACCGGCACGCTCCAGTTGATGGAATAGGAACGCGTGCCTGCTGCGGTCGAACCGCGGTCTGTATTGGACGACGCTGAAATCGACAGTTGGTCGTAGAGGTGCAGCGGCGAGTCGATGACCAGCGAGCCGCTCATCTGGTACTTGCCGGTCGACTTCAAGCCCGTGTTATCCGCTGACAGCGATGCGTGCCAGCGCTTGTCAGTACCCGGCTTGAGCACGATGTCAGATTCACCGACGCGCTCGCCAGGAACGATGTCAAAGCTTGTCTGCGACTGACCCGGCAGGCGGCGAATGCTTTCCAGCGCCTGGTCCAAGTCGCGCTGGTTCAACAAATCTCCGGGGCCAGCGAGCAACACCATCCGTGCCCAGCCGATGTTGTTATCCGAGGCATTTCGGATGGCCCCAATGCGCCCCGCCAACACCTTGAGTTGCAACGTACCGCCAGCCAAGTTCTGCTTCGGGATCAGGACCCGCGAAGTGACGTAGCCCCGCTCAATCAGCGCGTTGTTTGCCTGCAGCTCGATCGCCTCCAGCCCCTGCTTGCCGACACACTGGCCATTGACGGGCTTGAGCAGGTCGGGCAACCACCAGAAGACGTTGTCCTCCAACGTGATGCCGTTGATTTGGAAGCATGGCGTTTCCTTCGGCAGCGCGGACAGCGAAATCACCTGCGCGGGTGCGGGTGGCGTGAAGACATCCGGGCGGGCGTTGGCACGCTCGCGCGCCTGCTCGGCTTGCTGCTCTTGCAAGCGCTGCACGTCGGGACCAGGGCCGGTGAGGGGTGCAGGCGCGACTTGCGCGAAAACAGAAGAAGTCATGCCGCTCGCTAGCAGCGTGCGCAATAGAAACGTTGTCCGCATCACTCAACAAGAAATTGGGGGAGTAAAGACGCCAACTATGAGCGCCTCCAATGGGGAAATACCCCCGAATCAATCAACTTTCCTAAGCGCTACGTCGCTTATTCTCTCTCGGTAGTCCAGAACAAATGACATCCTGTATCCTCCAGGCGCGACCGTCATCTGTCTTGCGGGGCCTAGCAAGCCACCAGACGGCTTTGGAGGATAGTTCTCCCCGTCAGGACGCTGTGCTATCCAGATATATGGGAACTCACTGGTGAAGACGGGGAACGAGAATTTTCCGCACTTAATCCCAGCGGCACCCGAACTTAGTTCGCAGGAGTGCGGGCTGAAGACATCAACCTGTTTGCTATCCCGGTAGTAGAACTTAAAGATTGGCTTTCCGATGGAACTCCGCGAGATTTCCACTGCGCTGACACCTCGTGCCAGTCTCTCGGCATCCGTCACTTCATATCTTCCATACAGCGACTCCAATTGCGATACCTCGCCAGTAAGCTCGGTGTCGTGCTGTCTTATTTCAGAGCCTCCACTCGCACAGCCGGCCAACCAGCCGCATACCAACATCGACAGAATTATCTTTTTCATTTCTATTTAAAATCCATTACTCCATGACCATCATTAAAATTCGCGTCGATGGCGCGACAAATTGAAAAATAAGCGGAATAAAATTTCACCGCAATTTATTGCCATCTTTCGGCTTTCCGCATCGTGATAGCGAGAGGCTGCTGAACTCAAAATCCACAACCACTACACTTGATTTTTCGCCGATGTTCTCCGCTGACCTAAGTGTCGCCATAGTTCCGTTCTTGCAGTAGGCCTGCCGCTTATCTGGCAGCGTTGACCAACCGTTCAGTTTCATTGTTTCGCCCAAATCAGAATACGCATCAGGTCCATATCCATGAGCCGGCAATCTCGCGGTGAGCCAAACTCCGCCTGGCTTTACCAAGCGTCCTTCCTCGCTTTTTCCAATGCTATGACCAAGGATGCGTTCAATTTCGGCAACAATGATGGCAGCGTGTTTTTTTGCTTGTGCCTCGTCAACTGCGTAACCACCCATGAATCGGCTGACCGCCACAAGTGATATGGCAATTGCTCCAGCTGCCAGGTAATGTTTGAAATTCATTTCAGTTCTTGTAGCCAGGTACAGTGAACCAATGAGAAGCCCCTCCCGCACCTCCGCCCGCTCCCGTTGATGGAGTTCTGCCGCTGCCAAGTCCGACGCCGAACTCCACGGCCGTAAGCCCGCCGGAAGAATGTGTGATTCCACCGCACAGGCCCGTGTAGCAAAGAGAGCCGCTACCGGATAGCCCGTCCAAAAAGGAACCAATGGTTGTACCGCGGGTGCTCCAATCGATGTTTGGTATCTGGCCATACATCACGGAGAAGCCCCAGCCCGCTGGGGCCCCTTTCGTTGGGCCACCGTAGACATCACCCGTCACATTGTTGAGTGAAACTGACCCTCCGCCGTAGGGTGTCGAGATGCTTGCGGTGACATAGTCGACTCTCAACCCTCCACCGTATCCAATCCCCGCATTGCAGTTTGCAGCCCCCGCTGTGCAAGGCGCGACACTAGCAGTGCTATCGGCAGGCGCGCCGTTGATGGTTCCGTTCCTACCGTACTGCGAGATGCCCGTGGTGGCGGCAAGGGAGTCCGTGAGCTTGGCAACCGTTCCGTACTGGAAATACCCTTGAGTCTGTTGGTCTTTGACCCAGGAAATCTCCTTGCTGAGAGATTGAGCATCCTGGTCGCTCACAAAGGCTGCCTTATAAAGAGGACTTCCTTCTGGGAACTGTGCCCAACATTGAACCGCATAGCAGCCGGCCTTAGTTAGACGGTCACTCGCTGACGCATCGCCATGAGATGCGGCTCGAATCAGTTCCTTCTCGTCATAGTCCAGCATTCGGTTGAAGCGGTCGACGTTGTAACCGGCGACCGCCCCAGCATTCCCTCCAGCCGTCCCGCCCAGCGCCGTAGCCACAGCGTTGGATACGATGTTACCGAGAGCTTGGTCGACATCGCTGTTTCCTGTTGGCTTTGAATCCTTGACAGTAGCAGCAAGCTCGTTGAGCTTACCTGCCGCGAGTGAGGTAACGCCTGCGCCCGCTGCTGCAGCCAGAGCATTGCCACCGCCCAGCCCGCCGACGATAGCCGCGCCAGCAGCCTGCATGCCCGCCCGGGCCCAGCCGCCTTCCTTCCACGCTTCCACCCCGGCCGCGTCGCCAGCCGCGTCCGCCGCCGCCTTTTTTGCATCCGCGTACGAACCGATGTCCCTCGCGATGGCTGCGCCTGCCGCCTGCGCTGCCGCCATAGTGTCGGCTTGGTTGTTCAGCAGGTTCTGTAGATCAGGCGCCTTTCTGACGGTGCCGTTCGTGTTGGTTGTATCGCGGCTCAGGCTGGCGATGTCTTGTTTTTGCTTGTCCTGATTGCTAATCGTGATGGTGCCTTGCGAGACAGCACTGCGAGTCGTCGCATTCTCACTGCCGCTGTCGTTCTGGGACAGCATCGGTGCGCCACCTGCAACGCTCTTGCCAGATGTCTGGTTGTAAGTGCTTCCGCCGTTACCCATGGAGCCGCCCAGGCTGAAACCGCTGCTGCTCGCGTTGTAGTCCGAATGGTTCTGAACATCCGAGAACGTAAGCGTGCCCGTGGTCACCTGATTCTTGTCGGGTGTTGCGGTACTGGCGATGACCGCGCCCTTGAGGTCCGTGTTGCCTTTGACGTTGATGTCAAAGCCACCGGCACCGGCCTGGATGCCAGACTGCTCGTTCACGCCCGCGTAGTTGCCGCTGGCGTTACCGTTGCTATGACTGAAGCTACCGCTGGCACCACCTTGGCTGATGCTGAAGCCACCACCTGAGCTTTCCTGGTGGGCAGCGCTACGGCTGGAGTCCTGTGTGCTGGCAAGATTCAGGTTGCCACCAATATCCGCGAGAACCTTGTTGGCGTTCACATTCGCGCCAACGATATTGGTATCACCGCCGCTAACGATAGTCAGAGTGTCGCTGGCATTGATGTGCGAGTTGTTCTGCGTCTGGGCGTCCGAGTTTGCATCACCGTGCGCCTTCGACATCGACGCCGACACGCCAAAACCGCCGGTGCCGTAAGAGACACCGATGCTCGCACTCTTGGATTCGTTGGTGCTACGCGTGCTGTCCGTATCCGTGCTGCCCTTCAGGTTGACCTGATTATTGGCTTGCAACATCACGTTCTTCGCGTTGATGTCGGAACCGACAATGTTGATATTCCCGCTACCCGGCGTCCCGTCGCCCGTTGCAACGAACGCCGTCGCACCCCCAGCCTTGATGCTGCTGCCTTTGTTCTGCGTGCTGTCTTCTGTGAACGTTGTCTTACTCGACGAAGAGCCCCAGCTCAGCTCCACCTTAGCCTCTGGCTTCTTACCATCAGCCAATGCACCCGCCGCGCCCTTCGCTGCTCCAAAGACATCGCCAAGACCGTCAACCGCGGCAATCGCGTGCAATGTAGAGGCACGACTGCTCTGGCTGTTACCAGATGCCTCAGCCTGCTGCTGAACGTTCTGGATGGCGTCAATGACTGGCGACTTGATTGCCAGCGTGAAGCCTGAACTTTTGATTTCGTGGGTCTCGTCGTGGTGGTGGTCGGTAGTCGCCGCGTCGATGGTTACGTTCTGGGCAACGCCCGTGACGTTCTGTGCTGCCACGACATCAGAGCCGGTGATATGCAGGTCTTTGCCGGCCTGCATGTGAACGCTGCCGTCCGTGCTGCCCACCAAGCTGCCTTGCGAGCCGCGCACCGTATCGTTGGTCGTATCAGTCGTTTGGTGGGTGCCATAAGAGATGCCGGCGCCCGCGCTTCCCAAGCCCGACTTCTTAACGTCCCTGAAGTGAGATTCGCTGGTTGCCGTATCTGCAGTCGTGATGGTCAGGTTGTTACCGGCTGCCAGATTCACGTCGCCCGTGCCAGCGATGGTCGCTGCCTTCGCCGTTAGGTCACGGCCCGCAGCCGCGGTCACCGTGTCGCCAGACAGTGTGGTGCCCACAGCGTTGGTCTGACCCGCCGAATCAATGGTGTGCGTGGTCTTGGACGACAGGAAGCCAGTTTCCTTCTGATAGTGCTCGTCACGAACGTCTTGATGGCTCTGGCCGGCGTTGAGGTTCACATCCCGCCCCGCAGCCACCTGGATGCCGCCCGCCGTGGCGTTAGCGTACGCGGCCGTAGCGTTCACATCCTGGCCCGCACCGATAGCGAGGTTCCCGCCGGTCTGGATCTGCGTCCCCGCATCCGCATACGAAGAACGGTCCGAGCGGTTCTTATCCCCCCACACGACATGTTCTTCGTTCGACTGCCGCACCGCCGTCAGGTTGACATCGCGGTTGGCGGTGATGGTGGCATTGCCCGTCGTGTTGATGGCAACCGCCGCCAAGTTGGCATCACGACCTGCCTGGATGGACAGCGCACCGGCATCGATGCTCGCCACCTGATTGATGTTCGTACCGGTGGTGGTGATGTTCTTCGTTTGGACCGTCGTGCTGGTCAGGTTCACATCCCGGCCGGCAGACAGCAACACCTGGTCGCCCTGGATATGGCCGCCGAGGTTATTGATGTCTTGCGTGGCTTGCGCCAGCAGCGTGCTGCCCGCCAGCGTGCCGGTGTTGACGATGTTGTCAGCGGTGACCACCGTCACGTTGCGGCTGGCGATTGTGCCGGTGTTCGTCGCGTCGCCCTTGGCGTTGAAGCTGACGTTGCTGCCCGCCATCAACGTGCCGCCACCGGTGATGTCGGTGTCCTTGGCGCGCAGATAGACCTGCGGCACCAGCACATCCTGCTTGCTGCCGTCGGCCAGCGTCACGGTCTGCTTGACCATCCAGACGATGTCGCTGGTGAGCTGCGCCATCTGGGCTTCGGTCAGTGCCGTGCCAACGTTCAGGCCAAACGCCTTCCCTGCAGCGGTGCCGTTTGCCAGCAGTGCCTTGTACTCATCTTCGTTGCTGGTGTAGTCGCCAACAAAGCGCTGGCCCGTGGCGCGGATGATTTGCTGCTGAATAAGCTGCTGCTCATAGAAGCCATCGCCGATGCGCTTGAGCGTGGCACCCGGGTCATTGCGGAACTGCGACAGCATGGTGTCGCTCGATGTCCACTGCCGGAAGTTGGTAAAGCGCGGGTCGGTTTCGACCAGCACGCTGCTGCCCGGGTCGCTGATGATGCGGTAGAGGGCATTGTTCGGCAGCGTCAGGTTCGGCACCACGGTACGGATGACCACGTTGCCGGGCAGCGTCACAGAGGTGGTCGCGGCACTGACGGAGCCGCCAGCAGGTGTGGCAATGGACGCCGTCTGAATATGCATGACCCCGCTGTTGGGCACCGTCACCGATGCACTGCCAGGCTGCACCGTGTCGCCGCCAATAGCCTTGTAGTCCGCAACGGCCGCGCCGCCGCCATTACCCAGGCCCGCCTTGGTCGACACCGCAACGGATTTGACCGTGGGCTGGCTATTCGGACCGGAGCCGTTGGTGGGGCTCACATCCAGCTGGTAGTTGGTCTGGATGGTCTGCCCTTGCCATGGGCTGGTGTTGTACTGGCGGTGGTCGGACGAGAATGCGCCCCCCCCGCCGACGTAGGTGTATTGCGCAGTTCCGCTCGTCGTGACGGTTTGCGTACCCTGCATCCCAACGTTGACTGGTCGGGTGCCAATCACGTTGCTGCCCGTCAGGTCGCCACCGGCCACCATCTGGCTGGCCACGTTGTTCACCACGCCGGCATTCAACGTCATGTTGCCGCCGGATGTAATCATCCCCGGGTCGCTTTGCGTGACCACCGTGCGGGTAATCTGCTGCGTGCCGTCGTAGATGGTGAAGCTCTCGACTTGCCGGTTGCGAAGGTCCTGGTTGAACGCGGTGATGGCGTTGTTCAGCACCTGGTATTGCGCAACGGCAGCGTCATGCCGCTGCTGCCAGGCGGTCAGGTCTGCTTGATACTGCGCGTACTGCTGATAGGTGCTCGGGTCTGGCTGCGTGCCAATTTCCTGCGGCGGCGCGATGCCAAATACACCCCAGATGGTGTCCGTGGTCTTGTAGAGGAACTGTTCCGGATAGCTCGACACCGTGCAGGAATCCGCGCTGCAGGGCGTCTCCGGCACATAGGCCACGGTGGGCTGACGCCCATCGTTGGTGTAGTTAAACGGGGGCCCGAAGCGATTGAACGGATATTGCGTGGACGGCAGCACCATGACGCCCAGACGCGAGTCGCCCAGCCACTGCCAATCCGTCCCAGGCGCGCTGGTACCCGGGCCCGTCTGCATAAACATGACTGTGGTCGGGTCGATGTCCTGCGTCGACCCATTCAGCCGATACGACACGACATGCGTACCCGGCGACGTCTGGTTTGTCGTCGCGAAGTGATTGTTCTGGTTGTTGATTTGCGCGGCCGCAATCGTCAGGTTGCCGTCGGCGTTGATGGTGGCCGAACCGTTGACGACATTCTGGGCTGAGCCAGTCGCGTGGTTGCTCGCGTCGAGCGCCCCGCCAACACGCATGTTGCCAATCGCGTAGATAAGCGCATGCTCCTGGTTGTTGAGCGTCTGCACACCCAGGTCCATGTCGCCACGGCTGGCGATGACGCCCGCCACGCCACTGCCGTTGACGGTGTTCGTTAGCGTGTTGGCAGCAATCGAGACCGAATCCCCGTACAGACGGCCCGTGTTGACGACGTTGTTCGCCCGCACGACGGTCGCGCCACCGTCGATAAGGCCGTCGTTGGACAGCGCGCCCTGCGCTGTCAGCGTGTTCGATACGGTGCCAATCAGTTGGCCGCTCTGCGTGTTGGTGATGTTGTTGGCCGACACCGCGAGGTTGCGGCCGGCGGACATCGTGCCCGAGTTGGTGACGTTGCCGGTGGTCGTCACCGACACGTCTTGCCCGGCAGCCAGCGTGCCGCTGTTGTTGTAGTCGGACTGCAGGTTCAGAGACACACTGCCTTGCGACTGCACCGTGCCGTCGCCGCTCATCTGGCCAGCCGTCACACCCACGCTCTTGGTGCCGTTCAGGTTGCCCTGGGTGTTCGTCAATGCAGCGGTCGCCTTGGCACCCACCGTGCCTGCCGATTGGATCGAGCCCTGCGTGTTGTTGATCGACGGTGCCGTGAGCTGCGTGTTGAGGTCGGAGCGGATGGCACCAGCTGTGTTGTCGAGCGACGTCGTGGCGGTGAGCGCTACATTTGCGCCCTCCATGCCGGTCGTGGCCGTATTGGTGTTCTTGTTGAGCAGGTTGGCACCGGATACCGTCAGCGTGCCACCGGAGTGCATCAGGCCGGCGGAGTTGTCGACCGTCGCGCCATTCACCGTCACATCGCTGTTGGAGGCGACCTGACCGCCGGCGTTGGTGAGGGTGCCGGTATTGACCGTCAGCGCACCGTTGGAAACCAGCTTGCCCTGGTCGTTGGTCAAGGTCTGGCTCTGCACGTCCAGCGTGGTGTTCGCTGAAATCGTGCCTTGCTGGTTTGTCAGCGTGTTGGCGTTGACCGAGACTGCGTTGCCGATCACCGCGCCTTTGGTATTGGCCAGCGATTGGCTGTGGGTTGCCAGTGTCGTACCCGCCTGCATCACGCCGCCGTTGGCGTTCGTGATGGCGCCCGCTGTTGCATCGAGCGCGGCCGTAGACGCGATGGCACCGCCGGTGTTGTCCAGCGCCCCTGTGCCGGTGTTGACCGTCACATTGCGACCGGACACCGTGCCGCCCTGGTTGCCCAGGCTTGCCGCCTGAAGCTGAATATCTTGCGTGGCGAGGAGCTTGCCGCCGGCATTGGCGACGTTGCCCGTGCTGGTGAGGGTGAGCCCACCCTGGCCGGAGCCGAGGATGCCACCGGCGGTGTTGTCCAGACTGGCTACCGTGGCGTGCACATCGCCAGTCGCGGCCAGCGTGCCGCCCTGGTTGGTGACCGCGCCGGCGGTCAGCTGCAACGCATTGGCAGCGGACACCTTGCCTGCCGTGTTGTCGAGTGCGCCCGACCCCGTGTTGAGGGTGACGTTCTGACCCGAGACCGTACCCGCCTGGTTGCCCATGCTGGTTGCCGCGAGCGTGACATCTTGAGCAGCGAGCAGCTTGCCGCCCGCGTTGCCGATATTGCCCGTGCTGGTGACGTTGAGGGCGCCAGCGCTGGAACCCAGTACGCCCGAGGTGTTATCAAGGCGCGCCACGTTTGCTGTGACATTGCCCGCACCGGCCAGCGTGCCAAGTTGGTTCACCAAGCTGCCGGCTGTTACGTTGGCCACGCCCGAGGCGGACACCGTACCGCTGGTGTTGTCGACCGCGCCCGACCCGGTGTTGACCGTGAGGTTGCGCGCAGAGATGGTGCCGGCCTGGTTGCCAAGGGACGCCGCATTGAGCGTCGCATCCTGACCGGCAATGAGCTTGCCGTATGCGCTGGCGATATTGCCGGTGCTGTTGATGACGAGGTTGTTACCGCTGGAGCCAAGTGCGCCACCGGTGTTGTCCACGCTCGCCACGGTGGCGGTCATGTCCGCGGCAGAAGCGAGCGTGCCGCCCCGGTTGACGAGGCTGCCCGCCGTCACGTCTGCCGTGCCGGAGGCGGAGACTTGCCCATTGGTGTTGTCGACCGTGCCAGCGCCTGCGTTCACCAACAGGTTGCGCGCCGAGATGGCGCCACCCTGGTTGCTCAAGCTGGCGGCGTTGAATGTGGCGTCTTGTGCGGCAATCAGCTTGCCGTTCGTGCTCGTGACGGCACCGCTGCTGTCCACCTTCAGATTGCCGGTGCTGGAACCCAGCACGCCCGACGTGTTGTCCAGGCTCGCGACGGTCGCGTGCACGTTGCCGTTGGCGGCAAGCGTGCCGCTCTGGTTGATCAAGCTGCCAGCCTGAACGTTGGCCACGCCCGATGCCGACACCGTGCCATTGGTGTTGTCGATGGCCCCCGCTCCGGCGTTGAGCGACAGATTGCGACCAGAGACGGTGCCCGCCTGATTGCCGATCGTCGCGGCATTCAGGGTGACATCCTGTGCAGCGACAAGCTTGCCGCCACTCGCGTTGGCAATCGAACCCGTGCTGTTGACGATCAGGTTGCCGGTGTTGGAGCCGAGCGCACCGCCAGTGTTGTCCACGCTGGCCACCGTCGCGGTGACATCGCCGGTAGCGGCGAGCGTGCCACCACGGTTGACGAGGTTGCCGCCCTGGATGTTGGCCGTACCCGAGGCGGCCATCGAGCCGCCCGTGTTGTCGATGGCGCCCGTGCCCGTATTGAGGGAAAGATTACGCGCCGAGATTGCACCGGCCTGATTTCCCAGGCTCGTGCCCGCAAGCGTCACATCCTGCGCTGCGACCAACTTGCCGCCCGCGTTCGTGATGGCGCCGCTGCTGTTGACGTTCAAGGTGCCACTGCCGGAGCCGAGCACACCTGAGGTGTTGTCCAGGCTGGCCACGTGGGCAGACACATTGCCGGCGGCTGCAAGCGTGCCGCCTTGGTTGACAAGGCTACCGGCCGTAACGTTTGCCGTGCCCGCGGCGGAAACCGTACCGCCGGTGTTGTCTACCGCGCCAGTCCCTGTGTTGAGCGACAGGTTCTGAGCCGACACCGTGCCACCCTGGTTGCCCAAGCTGCCGCCAGTGATGGAGACGTCTTGCGCAGCAACCAGTTTGCCCTTGGCATTGGTGATGTCACCCGTAGCGTTAACGGCGAGGCTGCCGCTATTGGAGCCCAGTGCTCCGGAGGTGTTGTCCAGCGAGCCAGTGGTGATGCTCGTGTTGCCGGTGGAAGCCAGCAGACCACCCTGGTTGACGACGCGCTGAGCGCCAACCTGCAGCGTGGTGTTGGACGAGAGGCTGCCGGCTGTGTTGTCCAACGTGCCGCCGGCCTGAACGGTTACGCTGCCGCCCGAAATGGTCGCGCTGCGCGTGGCCACATCGCCCGTGGCGGACAGCGAGACCGTGCCTTGCGTGGCGACGTTGCCGTTGCTGGCGTCAATGCTTGCACCGGTCACGCCAATGCTCTGACCGGCCAGCAGATTGCCGCTGTTGCGCACTGCGCCTGTTGCATTCAATGCCACTGCCCCCGGCTGCGTGACATTGCCGTTCGTATCGACACCCGCGCCGATCGTGCCGCTATTGGTGACTTGCGGGCCGGTGATGGTGGCGTTGCCGCCGGCAACCACGGTGCCGCTGTTGGTCGTGCTGCCAGACACCGTCACGTTGCCAGGGCTGGTGATCACGCCCTGGTTGTTGATGTTGGGTGCCGAGATGTTGGCATCCGCCGCGCTTTGCACGCGGCCGGTCGGCGTGATGGTGACATCGCCATTGGCCGCCAGGCTCAGGCTGCCGGTGAGCGCAGCGAGGTTGCCGCCGATGTTGACGCCCAGCCCTTGCTCGGTGCCGATCAACCGCGTGGCGCCACCGCCGTACATGCTGCCCAGCTGGCCAACGTCGATGGCGACCTGCGGTGCCGCGCCCACGCCCGCAATCGCGGTTGGCGTGACGCTGCCGTAGTCGACGCTATTGGCACCCGCTACCGCATTGAGACGTTCAGCCCACACTTGACCATTGATGGCCATGGCGCGAGACAGCAAATCAAGCTGCGCGCCGCGCGCATCAAGGCCTGCGCCGTTGACCGTAATTTGACCTTGTTGGACCGAGATGCTCGAGATGTTGCCCAGCGCATCGAAGTTGGGCGTGCCGGTGGTGAGCGTGACCCGAGGCGCCTGGATGAACGAACAACCGGCACACGTGATGCCCGCGGGGTTGGCAACGATGAGGCTGGCTTGGTTGCCTGCGATTTCTGTGGGGCCTGCCAGCACGGACGGATTGCCGCTGGTCACCTGGTTCAGGATGACGCGCGCCGCGCTGTTGCCCAGGAATGGGTTGCCCTGCACCCAGCCCGCGATTTGCGTCTGAGAATTCTGACCACTGTTGTTGAGCACAACGCCGGCCTGGCCCACGTTGTAGTTCGTGAACGCGTTGGAACTGACGCCAGCAGCCGAAGGCGCATTGATGTTCACCACCGGCGTGCCATTTGCCGCCACCCCCACGACGGGGTGGGGACCAGGAACATTGCGGTCTGGTGTAAGTGATTGCGCATTCAGGCCTGGCGCTGCCAGCGCGGCCACCGTACTCAACGTCAGCGCAGATGCCCGGCGGCTGGCGCGGCTTCCCGTGTCACGCCCCTTGCCTGTGCTTCTGGCCGTTTCCTCCACGGCAACCAGCATGCCGCGCACGGCGTTGAAGACAGTTCGATAACACTTGGCGTTCATGATGTTTCTCTACTGGCAATGGAGACGGCAAGTGCCTGCTGACGACCGGGCGCGATCGCAAGCAGGCGAGGAAAGACGACGACAGGCAAGCCGCTCGCACTGGAGCGGCAAGATCGTTTCACTTCAGGGAAGAGGCAGGTCAGCGTATGCGCCGACGGAAGACACGCCGAGCGGATGTCCAGCGCCTTGAAGACACACGGCGGCGCGCCTGAGATGTCGTCTCATGCGAAAGCACTCCCTGCCCCGTCTGAAATGGAACAACCCCGACGGCCTCACTCGACTGACGGAGGGAGTGCCTTTTGCTGTTTGCGCGGATGATAATCGAAAGGACCAGCTCGAAGATTAACAACCGTAAATTCGATGCAAATGCGCGACGTTCAATGATATTTACATCTGCATTCGGTGATATTGAATTCAGATTAATTGAGACTTTGCAGCGCGATTCCGGCAGTGGCATCGGTGAAAACGTCAGCCGATCGCGGGTAGTTCGCGCTTGGGCCACCTCGGGCTGGGCACCCCTACCATCTCCATGCCCCCACCCCGCGACTTGGGGATGGCGGCGGCAATGCCTGCCGCCTACTGTTGCCGTGCGCGCTCTGCGCGACCACAGGGAGGGATGCATGAAGCGAGTGATTGCACTGCTGACCATACTGACCGCCGCATGGGCGCATGCTAGCGACAGCGTAAAGCCGGTGAGCCCGGGCACGAAGTCAGGGACATCAACCTCGGGAAACAAGTCCGGTGGTGGCGGCGACTCCGGGGGACGCACATCTGGTGGCGGCACAGACAGCGGCGGCAAAGCGCACGACCCCGCCACACGGGTGGACATCTCTGGAAATCGCCCGGAACGTCCTGGCGGCTACAACAGCAAAGGTGAAAGCCTCGAGCGACCAAAGGACAACGCTGGCCCCATCCGATCGGGCGGAGGCGGCGGCCCTGCGCTTGGGCCTAAGCCTAAGGAAACCAAGGACGGAAGCTGACAGCCGAGCGCATCCGCGCCGCCGTTCGTCACTGATACTCCATCAGCACCGACATGGCGCCATTCACAGTGCCGGGCGTGACCTTGGCTTCGGTCTGAACGTATGACACGCGCATCGGGATAGAAAACGAACCGCCGGTGTCTTTGCTGTAGGCATCGATTCTGTTCGACGTATCGAATGCAACAGGCGCCCCCGCACTGTCAGTTACCCTGATCCTCACGCCTTTGGCAGTCGATTCGGCGGAAAGCGGCAATACCCCCGCTGACGTCCCAACGGTGTCGCCCACCGGCTTGAGCCTGTAGAGAATCTTGTTGTATCCCTTCGGGCAGTCGTCAATGTTGATCTGGAAGCTACGCTCGCCAGCCGTTGCGCCAACACCAGTCAGGCGTCCCACGCGAGCGGGTTGCAGCTCTACGGTCCGACTGGGTACCGAGCAGCTTCCTTCGATTCTGGTCAGCCTCGTGTTAAGGCGGATGTAGTTATCGATCCTGTTGGTTCCCGACGTTGTCTTTGTGAAAAACCAGAACTGAATTGAATCGGCGGTTGTTCCGTTGCCCAACTCTGGGGAAGCGTCCCTCAGCAATTGAATTTCGATCGGCGAAGAAAATTTTATGGACGGTTGATTTTCATCCAGCCTTGTCTGTGGTTCCCCATTGACGAGGACTTGCATCCGCAAGCCTTTGATTTCTGTGATGACGGTCGGTCCGTTTGATACAAAGCCCGGTACGTCACCCGAGGCGACATTAACATGGCTAATAGGACGGAAATTCACCAACCTGCATGTGCCCTCGCCACATAACGTTTGAGGCGTCAAATAGGCTCTCGCCACAACGGTATTAGCCGCAACACCCCGGGGCAGTGAGAGTGCGGTAGGAAAAGGGCGGAAGTCTGCGCCGAAAGCGGACGTGGCCGCAGTCAAGCCCAGCGACGCCGCTACTGCCCGTTCCACCACGCGCATGGCTTTCAGATCCAGCCGGTGCATCTTCATTAGTCTCTCCTCCATATGCTCGGTAGTTTTGGAACCGCGTGCCTGGCGCATCGGCCTATTGCACGCTTCCTCCACCGAAATTTGGTACACGTTTCAGTCGTTACGGGATACCCAGGATGTGCCCGGCTATTGCAAACACAGCGCTACGTAGGTTCGCGCGATAACGGCTGGGCACATGGAGGTTGATTCTGTGTATCGAGGGATGTTGGCGGTATCAGACCAATCCTAAGACCGTAAGCGCCCGGTGAACCCGCCTTGCCAGTTAGATGGCCTAGGTGTCCAGCGATGCGGAATGGGTGTTGTTGATTCTTGAAGTACGTGTTCACGCACGGAATTTGCCGATCAACGACATGGCGGTGGCACATTGCCATGACGAGGCAGTGCGCAACGTCATTGAACCGATTTGCCCCCAGCGGGGGCACCGGGACCCCGAATACAAGAACCGGATGATCTTCGACCGGTTTCGGGAAACTGTGCTTGAAGAATGAGAGAGAGGTTGGAACGCCAATAGCGCCGCTGTGACGGCGGGCGCGGGAAGTGTCGGGCGTGATCTATAAAACCTTGGCATTCCCGCCCGTCACGGGAATGCGTCAATCTGTTGTTATTGGCTGTAGCCCCGCCGCTCTATGGCGGCCAATACATCCCACGCCTGCGGATCAACATCGCGGCCCCCAAGCGACATCGAAACGTACGCATCAATCGCATCCACAAAGCCTTTGATAAATGCCGGGGGGAATGCGTGCGCGGACAGATGTTGAAGCTGCTCGCGCAGCATGCCCGGGCGGCATTGGCCGTGTGAGCGCATGGCGGAGCGCGTGCGCTTGAGATACGCCTGCGCTGCGATGGCGCCGTTCAGGTAGGTGCGGTTTTTGGTGAGCGTACCTGTGTCGGATGACGTGGGCGCGTGGGTGGGTGGTTCGGGTGGAGATGGGTAAGACGCGGGGCGGTGCCCGCTTTGGTTGCTTGGCATGATGGCCTCTTTGGGGTTGCAGGAGGCTCACCACTCCGTCGCCAGACGAGGGTGGCAGGCCCGACGGCGGGGCTGGCGAACCGGTCCCCAAAGAAAACCGGCAGACCCGAAGGTCTCCCCACCCGGCCTGCCATAAAGCTAGCGCGAGCGTGTACGGACGCAACCGCATCAGCAGCTGTCCGTCTTCTTTGAGTGTTGCGCGGTCGGATCGCCAGACCCGGCTGCCGTTGGTGCGACAGCGGGCCAATTATAGCGATGGGGGCACCTTCCAAGTTCCGATTCTCTGCCCCGGGGCCCCTCGCCCCAAGGGCCGAGAGCGCACCGCGCATTTCGGCTCAATGCGTGCTGGGATCGAGCCTGCGCGAAGCAAGCTTGGGCTGTTGCGCCGCGTCGCCTTCCTTCAGCGCGCCGAGCGACGCAGTTTTAGATGCGTGCGTCGATGTCAAACATTCGATTTCGGCAACCTGGGAACGGAGCTCGGCCATCACACCGCCACCCACGGCCCTCAGAGGCACGAACTCGGCTCAAAAACATTCGATACATCGGAGCTCCGAGAGCCGTGCTTGGCCATCAAAGCCCCGACGCCGACGCGTTCGGACTGGCGCGCCACCGTCGGGGGTTCAAAGCCCGCTGTCGAAGCTCGAAAATTTCGAGCTTCGACAGCGGAATACGAGTGTTTGGGGCTCGCGATCCGCCTGCAACGGTTCGAGATCGAATCCGAAGGCCCCGCCCTCGAGCAAGAGACATGCGTGCTCGGCGATTTGAGACCTGCGCTCCGACCTCGAACCTCTGCGCAGGGACGCCGCCGCCCTGGGTTCTGTCAAAAGTGGTGACTTGCCTTGATATCGGCCCCGTAGCAAACCAATCTCGCCCGGTCGTGCCAATTGACGCGACCTTGTTAATACGTAGAGAAGGAATGCAATGTCACAGAACCTGATTTTGAAGCTCGCGGGCCTGATCGATCTGTCGATCGAGCAGCGCATGACCATCACGAAGATGGGCGACAAATCGGAAGCGTTTTGCCGTAAGGCCGTTGAAGTGCTGGGCAACAACCCCGGCGTGCTTTCGGTGAACTACAGCCTGGCGGAAGTGAAGCGTGACTTGGCGGCGTTTGATGCACTGCGCCCTCGCGTCGTTCGAGTGGAGAAGCTACTTGAAAAGATGCACGACTCGCAGATGGCACTGGGTAGCGACTTGATGACGGCCTCGCTGGAGGGGTATGCGTATCTCAAGGTGGCTGGCAAAGGGGAGGCGTTGGATACGGCTCGGGCGGCGTTGTCGGTACGGTTTAGTCGGGGGGCGCGGAAGAAGGTGGAGGTTGCTACGGAGTAAGTTGATCGATAGTTGTTAGGAACCAAAGCCGCTCCTTGGGCGGCTTTGTTCGTGTTTATGCAATCGATTGTAGGCAACCAGGCCAAACGACGCGCCGCCGAAGACTAGTGTTGCGATGTGCGCATGGCCATTCACTCGTTGGTGCGACAACGCGCTCCGCGCTCAGTGACATCTACCGGTGACATCTTTCCTCAGATCGCACGCTTTACGGTCTTCCGGACAGACCCACCGTCGCCGTTCTCAAGTGCCATGTCAGGTGAGTGGTGGCGTGGAGCCCGCGTTACCCAGTTCTTAAGTCTTGGCGCGAGGAACCACCAGTATGGTTGTGCACGAACTGCTGCGACCATGAACTGGATATCGGGAACTCCTGGCCGTTTCTCGGGGAGCTCTACGAGCGTACGCCCCAACTTCGCGCGAAAGCACTTGCGATAGTAGGAAAATCGCCAACGCTCAGAATTCAACTGGGCCTGAATAAAAATAAGGGCCTCAACAGGAAGTGGCGCGCCGCCCTGCTCCCGAGCCACGGCTACTGCCACATCATCTTTTGCCCCAAATTCATAGGGGTGCAGTTTGGTGGTCAATGGACTCCCGTTGAACGCAATCGTAATTGCGTTTGCATACGCCATACGCCTAGGAATTTCGTAGAAACCGGCAATTCCATTGTTCCCATCCGCGCACGAGGCCACGGGAATACCCCCCTTCCAGCGAATTTAAATTGTGGTAGTCGCCCGCCTCGAGTTCAAACAAGGAATTTAAAGAATACTCACCGAATTTTGAATAGCGCTTTGGAAATTCCTCGGAGATCGGAGAAAGTCCCACCGCCGCATCCACGATACCTCCGGAGCCCACCGACGTGCTCTTGAGATCAAGAGATACGAGTGCAGCGATATTTTCCCTGACCTGCACATCCAATCGGGATTGCAACTCCTTGGAAGTGGGGACCTGACTGTCAAGATAGGCTTCAGGCGCAAGCTCCAGGATAGGGTCGCTTAGATCAAGGGGGGAGATCTTTATGCGTGCCGGCTCCCCTTCGATAGGCTCATCGGGATCTGCAATAAATGCCCGAAGCTTTGGTTTGAGGGCGTCCAGATCGTTCACGCCTGGCACTGGCAAGCGCTTACCTTTGGACTTCCGATAACCATCATTGACGACCCGCGCCCAAAGTACCGGCTGCTCAGCCCTGTGCGGCACACCTTTTCGGAGAATGATCGCCACCGCTTGTACAGCCACGGGGTAGAACAATTCCTCTGGCAGACTAACAACGGCAACTACGGAATGATGCTCAAGGAGCGGGCGTCTCCACGCTCCAGCGCTGCCGCCCTCCGAGACGACAGACATAGGAACGATGGCCAGCAAGAGAGCTCCATCCGCCATCGATTTCAGTGCAGTTTCCACAAACCGCCATTCATGCTCGTCCGACTTCTTTAAGGCGAATGGTGGATTCATAAAAACACGCGTAATCGGCTCCTCACCCAATTTGGGTTTCGCTTTCACATACTGCGCTGTTGCGTGACCGTCATTTGTGGATCGAGTAAGAAATCGATTAAAACAGTCTGCCTCTACTATGTTGTTCTTTCCATCGCCGCGAAAGATCATGTTGACGATAGCCAACGCGGCAACCGATGATTCCTGTTCGATACCAAACAAGCCAAATCTCTTGAATCTCTCAAGCGGCGCCCCCTTGGTTTTTGCTCGAACATGATCGAACGCCGCTACCAAGAAGCCTCCTGTCCCACAGGCCGGATCAAAAACCAGATCACTTGGAGAAACGCCAACTGCATCGACGGCGAACCGAGTAATGTGCCTGGGCGTCAAAACAATGCCTATTTCCTTGGCACCATTACCGTAGCGCAAGAAGACCTCGTAGAACTTACCCAGGACATCGGTCCCAGAATTCATAGCGGACTTGATGTTTAGGTCAAGCAGTTGCTGAATTGTTCTAACTATTGCTGCCTTATATTTGACGTGACTATCCGGATTTGTTGGTGGTTCAATTTTTACAAACGGGTGAAATTCCCGCTTCCCGTGACGACGAAGCGCGGAATCCGTACGATTGTTGATGTCACCAATAAGAACCGGCAAATCGCCCTCAAGATCAAGCGATGCGGTCTCCACCAGGGCTAACAGCAGCGCTGCCATAACTCGGGACCGATCATTCTTATTGATCCCACCGTTGTGGAGTGTCGCGTTGATTTGCTCTGCGGCTCGAAGAAACAGTTCTTCGTTAACCTGATAGTCAGCAATATCCGGACTACCCGAAATAAGTAGCGTTTCAACGGTACGCGGATCAAGTAGGCCTGTAGCCTCTACACCGTTAATCGTAACGCTCTCGTAACGACCGCGCACGAGCATCTTGGTGCGCACTTCGTAGCCAGACTCGTCGTTTCCAGCCACACCGCTTATGAGTACAGCTTTAATGCCTCGACCTTTGTTAATAGGTGCAGCATAGTCGTTCTCCGCCTCTTTGAGCGCTTGTCCCAAAGCGGCTTTCCGACTCTTAGCTTCAATCACCCATACCTTGGTTTCCGAGAGTTTTACGATATTCTCGGGACGCATTAATTTGAGTGCAGACTTTAAAACAGGATGTTCAAAACATTGGTTCTGCGTCCATACCTGTCCTTCGCTATAGCGTGAAGGATTTTTGACGACCCAGCCCACCTCTTTCAGGTTTTCTCGGATGAAGTGATACGCTTCGACCTCGCTTTGAGGCGAGGCTGCTACAAGTGGCTTTAGTTGGGAGCGAGCCCGCTTTCCGGTTGCCATTGTTCGACTATTTCCTAAGACAGTATAAAAGTTACGTGTTATCGCCTACACCCGCGGAATGTACCCGACATGTCGCATACCCACTAGTGTTAGTAGTAACCAATGCATGCCAGCACGGTTAGCACTCCGGCTCGCTCTTGCTTCCATCGCAGCAAGAGAGATCCCCACATCCAGATTTTCGCTGCATGAACAGCGAAAGCAGTTACTTCGACTACCCGCTTCAACTCCAGCCGGAAACGCCTCGTTGGTGCTGTGCAAAGCAAAACGCCGGGAAGTAACCCCCGGCGTTTTGTATCTATGCGCGGCTACACCCCTCAAACATCAATATTCCGCGCCACCAACGCATTGCTCTCAATGAAGTTCCGGCGCGGTTCCACGTCGTCGCCCATCAGCGTGGTGAAGATCTGGTCCGCGGCAATGGCGTCTTCAATCTGCACGCGCAGCAGGCGGCGCTGGGTGACGTCCATGGTGGTTTCCCACAGCTGCTCGGGGTTCATTTCGCCCAGGCCCTTGTAGCGCTGGCGGCTCACGCCGCGCTCGGCCTCGCTCAGCAGCCAGGTCATGGCGGCGTGGAAGTCGGCAACGTTCTGCTCGCGCACCTTGTCGCCGGTGCCGCGGCGCACCTTGGCGCCGTCGCCAATCAGGCCCTGGAAGGTGGCGGCGGTGCTTGAGAGCGCGGTGTAGTCGGCGCCGGCCACAAAGTCGGCGTCGATGTGGCTGAGGCGCTGGTTGCCGTGCTGGCGGCGGACGACCATGATGCGGTACTTCTCGGTCTTCTCGTCGTACTGCATGAAGGCGTCTGCGGTGGCGCCGCCGTTGGCGCTGCTGGCGTTGCCTTGCATTTCCAGCAGGCGGGCCTTGAGCGTGCGGGCGCTGGCTTCGGCTGCGGCTTCGTTGGACAAGTCCAGCGACACGCCTTCGGCAATGGCGCGCAGGGCGTCGGCGTCAATCACGCGAGACAGGCGCTCGATCACGCCGCGGCTGAGCTGGTACTGGCGTGCGAGTTCGGCCAGGGCGTCGCCGGCAATCTCGGTGCCGTCGGGGCGCACGAGCACGGCGGTGTCCAGCGCCTGGCGCACGAGGTAGGCGGCCATCTCGACATCGTCTTTGATGTAGCGCTCTTCCTTGCCGTGCTTGATCTTGTAGAGCGGCGGCTGGGCGATGTACACGTGGCCGCGCTCGATGATCTCGGGCATCTGGCGGTAGAAGAACGTGAGCAGCAGCGTGCGGATGTGCGAGCCGTCCACGTCAGCATCGGTCATGATGATGATGCGGTGGTAGCGCAGCTTGTCGAGGTTGTAGTCGTCTTTGCCAATGCCGGTGCCCATGGCGGTGATGAGCGTGAGCACTTCCTGGCTGGAGAGCATCTTGTCAAAGCGCGCGCGCTCGACGTTCAGGATCTTGCCCTTGAGCGGCAGGATTGCCTGGAACTTGCGGTCGCGGCCCTGCTTGGCCGATCCGCCTGCGGAGTCACCCTCGACGATGAAGAGTTCAGACAGCGCGGGGTCTTTCTCCTGGCAGTCGGCCAGCTTGCCGGGCAGGCCCATGCCGTCGAGCACGCCTTTGCGGCGCGTCATTTCGCGGGCCTTGCGGGCGGCTTCACGCGCGCGGGCAGCTTCAACGATCTTGCCGCAGATGATCTTGGCGTCGACGGGCGTTTCCAGCAGGAAGTCGCTCAGCGCCTTGGCGACGACTTCTTCCACCGGCAGGCGCACTTCCGACGAGACGAGCTTGTCCTTGGTCTGCGAGCTGAACTTGGGCTCGGGCACCTTGACGGACAGCACGCAGGTCAGGCCTTCGCGCATGTCGTCGCCCGAGGTGTCGACCTTGGCTTTCTTGGCGATCTCGTTGTCGGCGATGTACTTGTTGATGACGCGCGTCATGGCGGCGCGCAGGCCCGTGAGGTGGGTGCCGCCGTCACGCTGCGGGATGTTGTTGGTGAAGCAGAGCACCTGTTCGTTGTAGGCGTCGTTCCACTGCATTGACACTTCCACGGCCACGCCGTCTTTCTCGCCTGCGGCAAAGAAGATGGTGGGGTGCAGCACGGTCTTGTTCTTGTTGATGTACTCAACGAAGCCCTTCACGCCGCCCGAGAAGGCGAAGTCTTCTTCCTTGCCGGTGCGCTGATCGGTCAGCCGGATGTGCACGCCGTTGTTCAGGAACGAAAGCTCGCGAATGCGCTTGGAGAGGATCTCGTAGTGGTATTCGACGTTGGTGAAGATCTCTTCGTCGGCCAGGAAGTGCACTTCGGTGCCGCGCTTGTCGGTGGTGCCCAACACGCGCAGCGGCGAGACCTCCACCATCTGACCGTCCGGCCCTTGCACCGTTTCGATCAGGCGGTTTTGCGGAACGCCCTGTGCAAACTCGATGTAATGCACCTTGCCACCCTGGCGCACCGTCACCTTCATCCACTTCGACAGACCGTTCACGCACGACACGCCCACGCCGTGCAGGCCGCCCGACACCTTGTAGCTGTTCTGGTTGAACTTGCCACCGGCGTGCAGCTCGGTCATGGCGATCTCGGTCGCGCTGCGCTTGGGCTCGTGTTTGTCGTCAAACTTGATGCCGGTCGGGATGCCACGGCCGTTGTCGATCACGGAGATGGAGTTGTCCGTGTGGATGGTGACCTGGATCTCGGTGCAATGCCCGGCCAGTGCTTCGTCGATGGAATTGTCCAGCACCTCGAACACGAGGTGGTGCAGGCCGGTGCCATCCGAGGTGTCGCCGATGTACATGCCCGGCCGCTTGCGTACCGCCTCCAGGCCTTCCAGGATCTGGATCGAGGCGGCGTCATAGCTGTTGGCCTCGGCGGGGGTGGATTGCGGTTTCTGCTCTTCGGTCATGTCGTTCTGCTCGCTGCCATGGGCGCGGAAATGGTTATCTCAACGCACACAGCGGGGTTGCTTAAAAACGGCGAAGGGGCGGATCGTCACGATCCAGCCCCTCGTCTTGCTCTGGGTGCAGCGGTGCGTCAAATGCGCATCGGCATGACGACGTACTTGAAGGTGTCGTCGTCGGGCAGGGTGATGAGTGCGCTCGAGTTGGAGTCGCCCAGGCTCACCTGCACTTTTTCGGCCTTGAGGTTGGCCAGCACGTCCAGCAGGTAGGTGACGTTGAAACCGATATCCAGCGCATCGCCCTGGTAGTCGATTTCGAGTTCTTCCTGCGCTTCTTCCTGGTCAGCGTTGGTGGAGCTGATCTTCAGGACGTTGGTGTCGAGCATGCAGCGCACGCCCTTGAACTTGTCGGTGGTCAGGATGGCCGTGCGTTGCAGCGCCTGCTGCAGGAAGGCACGGTCGATCGTGAAGCTGTTGCGGTAACCCTTCGGGATCACGCGCTGGAAATCCGGGAACTTGCCTTCGACCAGCTTGGAGATCAGCTCGATATTGCCGAAAGTGAACTTGACCTGGTTCGATGCCAGTTGCACCGAGACGGGATCGTCCACGTCTTCCAGCAGGCGTTGCAGTTCGAGGATGGTCTTGCGCGGGATGATCACTTCCTGGCGGCCGCCGGCTCCTGCCGGTTGCTCGCCGGTTTCCACGCCGCAGTAGGCCAGGCGGTGGCCGTCGGTGGCGACGGCCATGACTTGCTTGCCGTCCACCACCAGCAGCATGCCGTTGAGGTAGTAGCGGATGTCTTGCTGGGCCATCGCGAAGTGCACCATCGCCAGCAAGTGCTTGAGCGTCTTCTGCGGCAGCGTGATGCGGGCACCGAAATCGGTTGCCTCTGCAACGGTCGGGAATTCTTCGGCGGCCAGCGTCTGCAGCGCAAAGCGGCTCTTGCCGGACTGCACCGTCATGCGCTTGTCGTTGAGCGTGAGGGCGACTTCGCCGTCAGGCATGGCACGCAGGATGTCGACCAGCTTGCGGGCGGCCACGGTGGTGGCAACGTCGCCCGCGCCGGCGCCGCAATCGGCGTGCGTGGTGATCTGGATTTCGATGTCGGTGGACAGGAAGGAAACCCGTTCACCTTGCTTGGTGATCAGCAGATTGGCCAGGATCGGCAGCGTGTGTCGGCGTTCCACGATGCCGCTCACGATTTGCAGCGGACGCAGCAGGTTGTCTCGCGAGGTTTTGACCAATTGCATGAAGGCGATCCTTGGCTTGAGAGGTGACACCGCGCGCGCCCCAGCCTCGGCCACATGGCCAGGTGCCTGCAGGAGCATTCGCGATTAACCCAAAGTTGTTGTAAATCAAGGGGTTAATCACAAATTATACCGCAAATAAGGGGGCGCTGGATAGCGTCACGCGCGCGGCAAATATGTCTATTGTGCATGAAAAGACGCCCGCATTCGAGCGGGCGTCTGTCGAGGCTTGATTCAGGGCGAATGGCGTTGCCATGCGCTCTGCTGACCATCGCGCGGTCAGCCCTTGAGCGTTTGCTCCAGCACGTGCAACTCGTGGTTGAGCTGGGCGTCTTTGGTGCGCTCGTCGGCGATCTTGCGCACGGCGTGCAGCACCGTGGTGTGGTCGCGTCCGCCGAAGAGCTCACCAATCTCGGGCAGGCTCTTCTGCGTGAGTTCCTTGGCCAGATACATGGCGATCTGACGCGGGCGCGCGATGTTGGCCGGCCTCTTCTTGGAGTACATATCCGCGACCTTGATGTTGTAGAAATCCGCGCAGGTCTTCTGGATGTTTTCCACCGAAATTTGGCGGTTCTGCACCGTCAGCAGGTCTTTGAGCGCCTCCCGCGTGACCTCGATCGTGATCTCTTTGCCGTGGAAGTTGGAGTACGCCAGGATCTTGCGCAGCGCGCCTTCCAGCTCACGCACGTTCGAGCGCAGGTGCTTGGCCACGAAGAAGGCCACCTCTTCCGGCACGGTCACGTTCTCTGCCTGCGCCTTCTTCATCAGAATCGCAACGCGCATCTCCAGCTCGGGCGGCTCAATGGCCACGGTCAGGCCGGAGTCGAAGCGCGAGATCAGGCGGTCGTCGATGCCCGTGATCTCTTTCGGATACGTATCGCTGGTGATGATGACCTGCGCGCGATTGGCGATCAGCGCCTCGAACGCGTAGAAGAATTCTTCCTGCGTGCGGTTCTTGCCCGAGAAGAACTGGATGTCATCGATCAGCAGCAGATCGAGCGAGTGGTAGTAGCGTTTGAAATCATCAAACGCCTTGCGCTGGTACGCCTTCACCACATCCGACACGTACTGCTCCGCATGGATGTAGCGGATGCGCGCGCGCGGGTTCTCCATCAGCATGAAGTTGCCGATGGCATGGATCAAGTGCGTCTTGCCCAGGCCCACGCCGCCGTACAAGTACAGCGGGTTGTACGACTTGCCGGGGTTGTTGGCGACCTGGATAGCCGCGGCGCGCGCCAACTGGTTCGCCTTACCGGTGACGAAGTTGTCGAACGTCAGGATCTGGTTCAGCCGCGAGCGCTCATGCACGGAATCGTCCACGTGCGCCTGCGGCGGCGCAGCCAGGGTCGCGACCACGGCAGGCGCCTGCGGCGGCATGCGGTACGACCGGGCGCTGACCTCGGCGGCGTCCATCACGGGCACATCGATATCGGCGGCGGCATGGCTCGCCGTTGCGAGCGCGGTTTCGCGATACACAGACGGCGCGGGGCGCAACGTTGCGGCGTCATGCGAGACACCGTTGCCGGCCGGCATGGCCTGCCGCGGTTGACCTGCTTGCGCCCCAAGGGGTTGCATCGGCACTGGCGCGAGCGCCGGCTGAAGCGCCGCCTGGCGCTGGCCGGCGCTCGGGTCGAGCACGAACTGCACGTCGACCGTTGCCTCCCAGTAGTCGCACGCGAGCGACTGGATGCGGCCCGAGAACTGGCTCTTGACCCAGTCGAGCTTGAAACGGTTGGGCGCGGCAATCCGCAGCGTGCACGCCTGCTCGTCAAACGACAGCGGCGTCAGCGGCTTGATCCACGTCTTGAATTGTTGCGGCGTCAGCTCACTCTCGAGTTGAGCGGACGCCGCATGCCAGAAATCCTGCATCGTTATCGTTAGGTGTTTGACCGGCGCCACACGCGTCTGATGACGTCCCCGGGAGGGCCGGCCGCCGGGCTCCTGGCTGTGGCCAGAAACCGGGTGGCTTTCGTTATTGGAACGGGATTGTACCCCTGGCCGAAAGTTATCCACAAAGGATAAGTCTGTGGATAACCTGTGGACCCGCTGTGAGTAGCGGTGGACAACCGATTTTATTGACCTCCCGCAAACCCAATCCCGGCAAGCCTTTGCGCAGAGGACCCCAAGCCGCACAAGGCGCTGGGGACAACTCGTCGCCGGGTGGATTTCGGTCGCGGGGCGCACGTTATCCCCAGTCAGTCAGGCTTGACAGAAGTGGAAAATGCCGTTTAAATGCCGGGTTCTGCGATGCGCAGCAGGGGAGCGCACGCTTGTTCGTGTCAGATGCGGGGCGAGAAACACTTCGTCGCGACTGATCCGGCTTAGGCCCGATGCCCTCGGTGCCCGATGTTCCGGTGACACCCTAGACCTGAACAACACAGCGCACGGCGGTCTGCGTGGGCGATTTCTCTGACTGAATCGACACCAGGCCGCAGGGGCAGCCCTAGGCCCGGCGCGTGCGGCGATGTCCGCACCACCCATTAACAAGAGAGTGCATCATGAAGCGTACCTATCAACCTTCCGTTACCCGTCGCAAGCGCACCCACGGTTTCCGTGTCCGCATGAAGACCCGTGGTGGCCGTGCCGTGCTGAACGCACGCCGCGCCAAGGGCCGTAAGCGCCTGGCCATCTAAAGACGGCCGCGCCGAGGGCGGCGGCTCATGGCCGTTGTCCGTGGCTTTGCGGCACGCTGGCGATGGGCCTGCACGCCTACCCCAAGGCCGCGAGGCTGACAAAAACGGATGAGTTTTCATCCGTTTTTGCTTTGCGGCCGGTCCGGCGTAGTCGTCACTTCGTGCTGTATGTGCGCGCCAACGGCGATCGCCCGGCGCGCCTGGGCGTGGTGATCGGCAAGAAATTCGCCAAGCGCGCCGTCGAGCGCAACCTCATCAAGCGCCAGTGCCGCGAGTTGTTCCGCCTGCGGCAGCCGTTGCTGGGCGGGCGCGACGTGCTGATCCGCCTGCAGGCTAAGTTTCCGCGCCAGGATGTGCCCACCGTGGCCGCCTTCAAGCGCATCTGCCGCGAAGAGCTGGCGCAGCTTTTCGAGGTTGCCACGCGGCCACTGTCGGCGCCGCCTGCCGCAACACCTCCCCAGCCCACCGCTGGGAGCACGCCATGACGCGCGTGCTGCTGTTTCTGCTGCGCATCTACAAAGTGGCGTTCAGCCCGTTTGTAGGGGCGCAATGCCGTTTCCTCCCGACCTGCTCCGACTACGCGCGCGATGCCGTGCTCACTCACGGGCCCGGTTACGGCAGTTATCTTGCGGCAAAACGTCTATGCCGCTGCCATCCGTTCGCACAAGGCGGGTATGATCCTGTGCCGCCCGCTGCTGGCGACGCTGTGCCCCGCTCCACCGATCCCGCATCGACCGACGCGACCGCAGCTGACTCCCAGCCTGCGCGGCCGTCGATCCAGGCAGTGCCGGAAAACGTAGCGAGCAGCCCGAGGTTGGACCGAGAAGCGCAACCGTACAAGGGTACGGTGAGCATCGCAGGTTCAAGATCGGGCTGCGCAGCCGTTTTTCGGCGCTGGCTTCACCTTCCCAGACCGTAATCCGACATGGATATCAAACGCACCATTCTCTGGGTGATCTTCTCGCTGGCGGTTGTCCTGCTGTTCGACAACTGGCAACGCGCGAATGGCCACCAGTCGATGTTCTTCCCCACGCCGCAAACGGCCACGACCACGGCCGCCGCGCCGGGCAGCACGCCCGCAGGCGACGTGCCAAGCAACGCCTCTACAGCGGCAGCCGCCGGGTCGCAAGCCGCCCCGGCCACGGGTGCCGCTTCGCAGGCCCCGGCTTCGGAAAAGATCGTCATCTCGACCGACCTGCTGCGCGCCACCATCGACACCGACGGCGCCATCGTCACCAAGCTCGAACTGCTCGACCAGAAGGACCACGACGGCAACCCGATGGTGCTGTTCGACCGCAGCGTCGAGCGTACCTATCTGGCACGCTCGGGCCTCATCGGCGGCGACTTCCCGAACCACACGACGGTGTTCGCTGCATCGCCCGGCCCGCGTGACCTGGGTACCGGCAACGATGTCTCCATCACGCTGACGGCCGACAAGGGCGGCGCCAAGCTGGCCAAGACGTACGTCTTCAAGCGCGGCAGCTACGTGATCGACTCGCGCTTCGACGTGACCAACGACGGCACCGCGCCGATCAACCCGACGCTGTACCTGGAACTGGCCCGCGACGGCGGCGCTGTGGAGCAATCGCGCTTCTACAGCACGTTCACCGGCCCGGCCGTGTACACCGACGGCGACAAGTTCCACAAGATCACTTTCGCCGACATCGACAAGGGCAAGGCACAGGTGCCGGCCCCGACCAATAGCGGCTGGGTGGCGATGGTGCAGCATTACTTTGCATCGGCCTGGATTCCCGCCGACAACGTCAAGCGCGAGTACTACGTCAACCGCGTCGACACCAACTTCTACCGCATCGGCATCCAGGAGCCGCTGGGCACCGTCGCGCCGGGCGCCAGTGTGTCGACCACGGCGCGCCTGTTTGCCGGCCCGCAGCAAGCGCGCATGCTCGAGGCCATCACCCCGGGCCTGGACCTCGTGAAGGACTATGGCTGGCTGACCATCGTCGCCAAGCCGCTGTTCTGGCTGCTCGAGAAGATCCACGCGCTGCTGGGCAACTGGGGCTGGTCGATCGTCGCGCTCACGGTGCTGATCAAGCTGGTGTTTTTCCCGCTGTCGGCCACGAGCTACCGGTCGATGGCCAAGATGAAAGACCTGCAGCCGCGCATGACGGCCATCCGCGAGCGCCACAAGGGCGATCCGCAGAAGATGAACCAGGAAATGATGACGCTGTACCGCACCGAGAAGGTCAATCCGCTCGGCGGCTGCCTGCCGATCGTGATCCAGATTCCGGTGTTCATGGCGTTGTACTGGGCGCTGCTGTCGTCGGTCGAAATGCGCGGTGCGCCCTGGATCGGCTGGGTGCACGATCTGTCCACGCCCGACCCGTTCTACATCCTGCCGGTGCTGATGGCCGTGTCGATGTTCGTGCAGACCAAGCTGAACCCGACCCCGCCGGACCCGGTGCAGGCCAAGGTGATGATGTTCATGCCGATCGCGTTCTCGGTGATGTTCTTCTTCTTCCCGGCCGGCCTGGTGCTGTACTGGGTGGTGAACAACTGCCTGTCGATCGCGCAGCAGTGGTCGATCAACCGCATGCTGGGCACCAACAACAAGGCAGCACCCGCCAAGTAAGGCGAATTCGCTTCAGCAAAGAGGGCACTTCCGGGTGCCCTTTTTTGCGCCCGCCCGAAACGCGTCAACCGCTTCAACCGGGTGCGTGGCAGACGGCCTCGATGTTGTGGCCATCCGGGTCGCGCACGAAGGCGCCGTAGTAGTTCGGATGATAGTGTGCGCGCACGCCGGGCGCGCCATTGTCGGTGCCGCCTGCAGCCAGGGCCGCGGCGTAGAACGTGTCCACATCGGCACGCGTGTCGACGCGGAAGGCCACATGCACCGGCGGCTTGTTCGACCCCTGCCCGGCCGTCGCCGCTGAAATCCAGAATTCCGCCTTGCCCGATGGGCCAAAGCCCGCCACATCGGTGTGGCCCGTGACAGCCGCCGGAAACTCCCGCAGCTTGCCCAGGCCAATGGCGCCGAGCGCCCGTTCGTAGAACCGCTTGCTGGCTTCGAAGTCGCTGACGACGACGCCGGTGTGATCGATCATCCGAATCTCCTTGGTTGGAAACTGGCGCGCAACGGCGCGGCTGCCGCACAATACCGCCCATGACCGCTGCTGACCATCCCACCACCTTGCCGAATGCGTCGGCCGCGCCGCACGCGCCCATCCTCACGATCCCGATCGCGGCGATTGCCACCGCGCCCGGGCGGGGCGGCATCGGCGTGGTACGTGTGTCAGGGCCCGACGTGCGCGCTGTCATGCACGCCGTGTGCGGACGCCTGCTGACGCCCCGCCAGGCAACCTATCTGCCATTCCTCGATGCCGACGGCAACGCCATCGACCGCGGCATCGCGCTGTGGTTTCCCGCGCCGCATTCGTACACAGGCGAAGACGTGCTCGAGCTGCAGGGCCACGGCGGCCCTGTCGTGATGCAACTGCTGCTGCAGCGCTGCCTGACCGCCGGCCGCGAGATCGGCCTGCGCGTGGCCGAGCCCGGCGAGTTCACGCGCCGCGCCTTCCTCAACGACAAGATGGATCTGGCGCAAGCCGAGGCCGTCGCCGATCTGATTGAAGCCAGCACCGAAGCCGCCGCACGTTCGGCGGCGCGTTCGCTCGATGGCGCGTTTTCGCAAACGGTGCATGCGCTGGTCGAGCGGGTGATCCATCTGCGCATGCTGGTGGAAGCGACGCTGGACTTTCCAGAGGAGGAGATCGACTTCCTGGAAGCCTCCGACGCGCGCGGTCAGCTCGCCAACATTCGCACGGCCGTCGATGGCGTGCTGGCGCAGGCGCGCCAAGGTGCGCTGCTGCGCGAAGGCCTGCACGTGGTGCTGGCGGGGCAGCCGAACGTCGGCAAATCGTCGCTGCTTAATGCGCTGGCCGGAGCGGAACTTGCCATCGTCACGCCCATCGCTGGCACCACACGCGACAAGGTGCAGCAGACCATCCAGATTGAGGGTATCCCGCTGAACATCGTCGACACGGCGGGCCTGCGCGATACGGAAGACGAAGTCGAGCGCATCGGTATCGAGCGCACCTGGGCCGCCATCGCCCGCGCCGATGTCGTGTTGCATCTGCTGGACGCGACGGACTATCGCGCCAAGGGCCTCTCGCCCGAAGACACCGCAATCGACGCCCGCATTGCCGAACACGTGCCTGCCGGCGTACCGACCCTGCGCGTCATCAACAAGATCGACCTCTCGGGCGTAGCTATACCGTGCCGCGTGGATGCCGAACCGCCCGAGGTGTGGCTCTCGGCGCGCGATGGCCTGGGCGTCGAACTGCTGCGCGCGGCGTTGCTGGAGATTGCCGGCTGGCAGGGCGGCGGCGAGGGGCTTTACCTCGCCCGCGAGCGCCATCTCGCGGCGCTGCGCACGGCCCGCGAACATCTCGCCACGGCGGCGGAGCACGCGGCACAGCAAGCGCAATCGCTGGATCTGTTTGCCGAGGAACTGCGGCTTGCGCAGGAGGCGTTGAACAGCATTACGGGGGCGTTCTCCAGCGATGATTTGCTGGGGGTGATTTTTAGCCGGTTTTGCATCGGCAAGTGAGCGCCATGTCCGCCTACCCCGTCTCCATCAAAGGCGTCCTGCGCGCGCCCGCGGGCGAGGTCGTCCTGCTGCTCAATGAACGGGAAGAGTGGGAACTGCCCGGCGGCCGAATCGAACTCGGCGAGTCCTCCACCGAATGCCTCGTACGCGAGATTGCCGAAGAGCTGAACTTGCACGTTGAGGTGGGCGCGCTGGTCGACACGTACCTGTTTGAAGTCGTGCCGAGCAAGCATGTGTTCGTTGCCACGTATGCGTGCGCGCTGCTCAGCCCGTTTGAGCCGACCGTCAGTCATGAGCACAAGCGCCTTGGGCTGTTTGCGCCCGATGCCTTGCCGGTGAATTTGCCGGCGGGCTATCGGGCGTCGATAGCGGCGGCGTGCAATACGGCGATACCGCCGGATTAGCACGCATGGGCAGAGGGCGCTATTACAGCTGGTGGCGGCGCGCCGGCGAAACGGCCGAAGGGCTCTTCCACGCCAATGGCTGGGCAGCGCACGTCGCGCACGCACTCCGTCTTCAAGGACAGCTGCACGTTGATCGCCGTGATGTGACTTTACCCTTGAGTGCGCCGCTCGCGGAGCCGCTCAAAGTGGCCTTCGCTTCAGACTTCCATGCGGGGCCGTTGACCGATCCGCGCTTGCTGGATGCCATGCAGCGGGCGATTGCAGACTTCGCACCACACGTGCTCCTGCTAGGAGGCGATTTTGTTTCACTGCATCACCGCCACATCAGTGGCTTAGCTGCACGCTTGCAGGAACTGCCGGCGCCCGTGGGCAAATTCGGCGTGTTCGGCAATCACGACCTCTGGGTAGATGACACGTTCATCCGGGCGCGGCTGGAAGCAGCGGGCGTGCAAATGCTTGTCAATGAGTCCGTACGTCTTGCACCGCCGTATGATGAACTGCATGTTTGCGGGCTAGATGAGCCCGGTGTAAGGCAACCGACGCTGGACGCACCTTCAATGGCACCGGTCCGCGCAGACTGCTGCTGATGCACTCACCGCTAGGCTTGCGGCACGTGCAGGCGTATCCATTTGATTTGGCGTTCCGCGGGCACACGCATGGCGGACAGATTGCTCGGCCAAATGGTCGTGCCATCGTGCTGCCTTCGGGCTCGGGCGAACGGCGCTTTGCCAGCGGCTATTTTGAATTGGCGGAGGGTGGACGGTTGGTGACCAGTCGAGGCATCGGCATGAGCGATTTGCCGATTCGTTTGTTTTCACCGTCGGAGGTCCATCTCTATACCATTCAGGCAGCCAGCTAGGCGCGACCTCTCCGAGATCCAATCCCCTCTACCGCAAACGCGGCGCCCCGCCCACAGCACCGCAACTTGCACCGGCTCGATACAAGAGTATTCCCGCATACGTGGCGATCCACACGTGTTCATCCGATTTATGGACCGCTTAGCCCCGTGCGAGAACTGACCGCGGGATTCCACGCATCAAATCTGATACATCCAGCCCGTCTGGCGCGCTCACGATCCGCGACCGCGATGGAAACCGCCCGCCACCACTGGATTTGCGCCCGATGGTGCGCTCCTTGCAGTTATCCCAACGCGACCGGTACGAGCATCTACGAAGCAATGTCGGCCATCGCACGAAGGCGGTGGAACACGGCGCAATCAGGGATTGGATCGAGTAAGGGCGCGACAGACTGCAGTGGCTATGCCGCACCCCGTAGGGTTATTTGCGATCCGATAAATAGCGAAAACAACAGGGGAACGTTGCGCGAGTGAAACGTCGAGTGCGTTGCGGGGACGGACCCAACCGCTTAAGTCGATACGCCCTCGGCCTGGCACACGTCTGGGGAGAGGCCCGTGAAAAAGACAATCTATTTGTGGGTAGCAATGGGCGAGATCTTCGTTGGCAGCACTCAGGCGCAGGAGATATTTTTGCAAGGTGGTACACAGGGTGCAGGCATTGGAGCGGCGATAAGCTTCAACTCGATGCTTGGTGCGCATATCGATTTCAACGCGATCAACCTGTCGCACAACTTCAGCTTCGGCGGCAATCGCTATCAGGACGACATTCGACTTCGCCAGGGGGGGATTTACGCCGATATCTTCCCCTTGTGCGGCAGCGGCTTTCGAACAACCGCTGGCGTACGATTCTCCGACGACGAGCTCAGCGGCACCTCGGTGCCGACCAATGGCACATACACGTTCGCGGGTAGAAAGCTTCTGGCATTGCCGGGCATGTATGCCGTTGCAAAAGCCCGATATCCAACCGTGATGCCATATTTCGGCATCGGCTACGGCCATCGGCCGGCCTCAAAGGGGTTCGGCTTCATTGCGGACATCGGTGTCGCTTACGGCATACCAAAGTCTTCCTACACCTTGTCGCCGCAGTTGGCCGCAAAGGTCGGCCCCGTGAATAGCCACCTTATTGCAACGAATGGCCTGCAGGAGTTGCAACGCGAGATGTCGCGTTATCGCTGGTATCCGGTAATACAAATCGGGGTGTCATATCGGTTCTGAGTGAGGCCCCTGTTACACCGGCGCGCCAAAACGGCGCGCTGAAACGACTTGAGGCTTGCAACAGCAGAAAACACGCGATGGCGTTCGAGGGCGCGCAGGTGGGCGGGATGTCCGGGCCTGCGGCAGGCAGCGCCGAGAAGTCGGACAAGAACGCGTTCGCACCAAATCCGGTATGAACGAGGCCATGCGTCACAAGGGCCGGTTTGAATTCCAGCGCCGCTTGGGCTACAAGCGGGCATAGAACGGAGGCTGGCTTATCGTCCAGCCGCAGAATACGAGCCGGACTGGCGCCCATCTAAGTTGCTAACTGTTGACCCCTCGCTCAATCCCGCCCCCAACGCCAGCGCGGCGGCTCGCCCTTCCACCAGCAAACCAACACCAGCAGCGCCGTCACACCCATCACGTAAACCACGAAGCTCCATTGCGTGGTGCCCGGGTGCAGCCCGACGATGCCCGCCAGCAGCAATACGGCATAGATGGCGAGCACCACCCAGCCCTGCCAACGCGAAGGCAAGCCCCATCCCCAGCCGTAGCGCTTGGCGGGAAACCAGTACTCGTTGGAGTTAGTAGGCATTGTTGTCGGGGAAACACGAGCAGGGGATGCTCGCTAATGTACTCCCGCGCAGGATCGGCGCAACAAACGCCAACAGCCAGCCGGTCAATTACCGCTGGCGGATGTCGTTGCAACAGAGAAGGGCGCGCGCTGGGCGCACCGAAGCAGCGGACAATGGCGCACAGGCCATCAACCGCATCTTGCTAGCTTCTGCATCGGGGAGTGGAGCGTTGGTTGAATCCGGAAAGGCTTCCGGTACGCGCTAGGCGCTACAAACCAAGCTCGGCGGAACGGAGGTCGATTGACTTCACACCGCCAGCGGCAGCACCCGATTGGTGCTACCGAAACAATCGCGCGATCTTAGTAGAGCTTCTTCGGCAGCATTTGCGAACGCAGGCGTTTACGCGTACGCGACACAGCGGCAGCCTTCTTGCGCTTGCGCTCGGTCGTCGGCTTTTCGTAA
>Ga0210152_100122_pt1 | contig 35196 bp, 28 predicted proteins | sample Napbiom13C5doseA_FD_187722 | JGI IMG/M metagenome (GOLD analysis project Ga0210152, IMG submission 187722) | Groundwater microbial communities from S. Glens Falls, New York, USA - Naphthalene biodegradation metagenome 13C5doseA (SPAdes) (version 2) ...
CGCAAGACGAAGATCGTGGAGACGTCGTCGGGCGACTTCTACGGCAAGGGCTATCAGGACGTGCAGCACCGCGTGCCGAAGATCGACAACACGATCGGGGAACTGGGCTGGAAGCCGGAGGTGTCGATGGAGCAGGCGCTGCGCCGGATCTTCGAGGCGTATCGCGACAAGGTGGTCGAGGCACGCACGCTGGTCGACGCCAGCAACTGAGCGTCGCCCCGGACGGGGTGCGGCAGGCCATCAAAGAGGCTGCCGGGCCCCGGTTTTCGGGATGCCGGCGCGCACCCGCACGGCTTGTGGACTTGCCAGCGCGGCCGTGCGAGCCTATGGTTGCGGTTCGTCCCGTGCGCAGTAGGGCGCACGCACCGCCTCCAGCCCATGTCCACAGCCACGCCTGCCGACCACCCGTCCACGATGCCCATCGACCGCCGCCTGCGCTTCATGCTGTGGGTGGTGGCGGTGGGCTTCTTCATGCAGACGCTCGACTCGACGATCGTCAACACCGCCTTGCCGTCGATGGCGCACAGCCTTGGCGAGAGCCCGTTGCGGATGCAATCGGTGATCATCGCCTACTCGCTGACCATGGCGGTCATCATTCCTGCTTCGGGCTGGCTGGCGGACAAATTCGGCACAAGAACCATCTTCCAGATCGCGATCGTGTTGTTCGTGGCCGGATCCCTGCTTTGCGCCGCGGCGCCTTCGCTGCCGTTCCTGACCGCGGCCCGCGTGGTGCAGGGGGCGGGCGGGGCGATGCTGCTGCCCGTGGGGCGACTCTCCGTACTGCGTACGTTTCCGCGCGAGCAGTATCTGCAGGCGCTGAGTTTCGTGGCCATCCCAGGCATGATCGGTCCGCTCATCGGCCCGACGCTGGGCGGTTGGATTACCCAGACGTTCTCCTGGCACTGGATCTTCCTGATCAATGTGCCGGTCGGCCTGCTGGGCGTGCTGGCCACCATCCGCTATATGCCGAACTCGCGCTTGCCCGGCATCGGCACGTTCGATGCAGTTGGCTATGCGTTCCTGGCAATTGCCATGGTGACGTTGTCGTTCTCGCTCGACGGACTCGCGGAGATGGGCTTCCAGCACGCCACGGTGCTGATGCTGCTGATCGCCAGCATGGCCGCGCTCAGCGCGTACGTGCTCCACGCCAACAAGCGCAAGCAGCCGCTGTTCCCGCTGAGGCTATTCCGCATTCACTCGTTCAGCGTGGGCCTGCTTGGCAACCTGTTCGCGCGTATCGGCAATGGCGCCATGCCGTTCCTGATTCCACTGACCCTGCAGGTCAGCCTCGGCTATTCCCCGTTCGATGCCGGCCTGATGATGCTGCCTGTCACGGCCGCCGGCATGGCGTCGAAGCGCCTGGCCACGTGGCTGATCGAACGGCACGGCTATCGCCGCGTGCTGGTGACGAACACATTCGTGGTCGGACTGGTCATGGCGTCGTTCGCGCTGATCACGCCGACGCGGCCATTGGCGCTCATCGTGGTGCTACTGGCGATTTTTGGCGCGGTTAATTCGATCCAGTTCACCGCGATGAATACCGTGACGCTCAAGGATCTGAGTGGTACCCGGGCGAGCAGCGGCAACAGCATGTTGTCGATGGTGCAGATGTTGTCGATGAGTCTGGCGGTGACATCCGCCGGCGCATTGCTGGCGACGTTCCAGGAGGGCATCGGCGAGCATCACCTGGACGTCCTGCCTGCGTTTCACGCGACGTTCGTCTGCGTCGGGCTCATTACGTCGGCATCGGCGTGGATCTTCATGCAACTCTCGCCCGAGAAGGCGGAGCGGCACAAGGCCAGGGAAGACGTGAAGCAGGGTGGGGAGGTTTGAAGCAGGCCGGGGATGCGATTCCCGGCCCGAGTGCCTGACGTTCGGTTTGATGCGCGGAAGGATCAGGCTGACAGCAGCGAGCAGAATCGCTCCAGGTCGACGTTGCCGCCGCTGATCACTACGCCCACGCGCTTGCCCTTGAGCGCGTCCTTCATCTGCATGACCGCCGCCAGGCCCAGGCAGCCGGTCGGCTCGACAATCATCTTCATCCGTTCGGCGTAGAAGCGCATGGCCTCGACCAGTTGCGCGTCTGTTGCGGTCAGGATGTCAGTCACGTCACGCTTGATGATGCTGAACGTGTACTGACCCAGGTGCTGCGTCTGAGCGCCATCGGCAATGGTCTGCGGGGTGTCGATATGGACGATCGAACCACTGCGGAACGATTGCTGGCCGTCGTTGCCCGCCTCTGGCTCCACGCCGTAGATCTGGCACTGTGGCGCCAGCGCGCGCGTGGTCAATGCGGTGCCGGAGAGCAGTCCGCCGCCGCCCAGCGGGGTGAAGATGGCGTCGAGCGCGCCCACTTCCTCGAACAGTTCCTTGGCGGCGGTGCCCTGGCCCGTCAGCACATCCGGATGGTCATACGGCGGGATCAGCGTCATGCCGTGCTTTTCGGCCAGATCGCGGCCGATGGCTTCACGGTCTTCCTTGTAGCGGTCATAGCTCACTACGGTTGCGCCATACCCCCGCGTCGCCGCTACCTTCAAGGCCGGAGCGTCGTGGGGCATCACGATCGTGGCGGGCATGTTCAGCAGCTTCGCGGACAGCGCGATGCCCTGCGCGTGATTGCCGGACGAGAACGCGACCACGCCGCCACGGCGTTGCTCGGCGGTGAACTTCGCCAGCGCGTTGAACGCGCCTCGGAACTTGAAGGCGCCCATGCGCTGGAAGTTCTCGCACTTGAAGAAGACTTCCGCGCCGAGCATTTCGTTGAGCGTGCGCGACGTGTTGACCGGCGTGCGGTTGGCAAAGCCTTCGATCCGTTTGGCGGCGGCTTCGACGTCGGCGTAGGTGGGCAGTTGCAGGGTCGTCATGATGGGCAGGGAGAGGAGAGTTGTTACCAGGGCCAGGCCAGGCGTGTGCCGGTGCCGTCGGCCCGCGCGCGTTGGTCCAGGAAGCGGGCGACCGTCAGGTCCTGCAGGGCCAGTCCGGTCATGTCGAATACGGTGATATCGGCGGGCTCGCGCGTGATCGTGGCCTTGCCGGTCAGCAGGTCGCCAATCTCGATGCATGGGAGATCGGGGGCCCATTGGCATTCGCCGATGCGGCGCGCCTGTTCGCTGTCGTCCACGACGATGCGCGCGCGTTCCAGCACGCCCGCAGGCAGTTCGCGCTTGCCGGTGGTATCGGCGCCGACACAGGTCAGGTGCGTGCCCGGCCGCACGGCCTGGGCGTCGAACAAGGGGCCGCCGCCCGGGGTGGCGGTGATTACCACGTCGCTGTTGGCCACGGCGTCATCGCGGTCCGTCGCCAGTTGGATGTCACACCGGTCCTGGAAGGCTGCTTCAAACGCCGCGTGGCGCTGGCCACTGCTCGAAACATAGCGCACCGTTTGCAAGGTGGGCATCAGGAGCAAGGCAAATTCGAGCTGAATGCGGGCCTGGACGCCGGTGCCAAAGACGCAGACGCGCGTGCTGTCGGGCCGGGCCAGTTGTTGCAGGCCGATGCCGCCGGCGGCGCCGGTACGTGCCGTGGTGATGGCGTTGCCGTCAACGATGCAGAGGGGCCGCCCCGTGGCGGGGTCGATCAGGACGATCGTGGCCTGGTGGGTGTCTCCGCCCAACTGGCGGTTGCCAGGCCAGAACCCGGCAGCCTTGAAGCCAAGCAGGTTCTGGCTGCCCACGTCGCCGGCCTTGATGCCGAACACCCCGCCTGTCGCCAGCTTTTCCCGCACCACAGGGAAGACGCGTCCCTCACGCTGGCTGTGCAGCACGAATGCCTCGCGCACGGCGGCCAGCACGTCGTCGGGCAGCAGCGCCGCTTCCACGGCGTGCTTGTCGAGCAGAAGCAGCTCTGCGGATCGTTGATTAGCGGACATAGCTGTAGACGGCTGCGCGCGACACGCCCAGATGGGCCGCGACGGTTTCCATGGCGCGTCGAACATCGAGCAGCCCCGATGCCTTCAACTCACCCAGCAGCGCGCGCCGCTCCTCGGTTTTCAAGGCGCGCGGCGTGGTGGCCAGCCGCGCGGCGAAGGCGTCGATGCGGTCGCGCAGCGCGTCGGTGCCTGCAGGATCGAGCGTTTCCTTCGGACCGTCCGTGGCGGTCTGGACGAACTGGCCCATGGCCATCTGCAGGCTGCGGAATAGCGTCAGGTCGACATTCATGCACAGCGCGGCAATGTAGTTGCCGCTGGCGTCCTTGATGCCGATCGACGTGCTTTTTGCCTGACGACCGTCCGCGAACTGGTTCGCGTAGTTGGCCAGAACCTGCGGGTAGTCGGGATCGGTGATGCGTGCCTGACCAAGCTCGGTGGTCGGATCGCCAACGGCGCGGCCGGACAGGTTGTTGTGGATGGCCAGGATCGACTGCTCGGGCTCCAGCAGGTCATGAACCACGACCTCGCAGAACGGCGCAAGCGTCTGGCCGAGGCCATCGGCAATCTGCTTGATCTGGTCGAGCAGGACACGCTGCTCGGCGGTGCGTTTGACCATGTCAGGCGGTCTCGGTGTATGAAGCCATGATTCTGGACAGTTTGTATAGAAATGGAATAAATGTCAAGAAATGGGCGAAAAAGAAGGTTCATCGCCGATTTCCGGGAAAGGCTGAAGATCCGACGGCTGAGGCCGGCCAGAAGGCGACGCTACTAAACAGGCCGTCGGATGTCCCTTCCGGTCGTTAGAGGCCATTCGCGCGCACGGATGTGGGGCGATGGCAAAGAGTTTCGGCAGTCCCGCCATGGGCGCTTTCGTTGTGGACTGTGTGGCCCTGCAGCATGGCATCCAGGGCAGAGCCGGGTGTTTGCCCAGGAACAGGGATCGACGACGCATGGGCGCGCCGCAGAACCATGGGAGCTCGACGGGCCGAGACCGGCCATGAAGGGACATTCGCCTTTGTGGCGAAAATCCTAGCAATCGCGATTCGAACATGCCGGGCGATAACGCTTGCAGAAAGCTTGGCCATATTACAATACGCACCAGCGCGGCATCGAAAATAGCGACCGCATCACATTTTTGGCATCGTTTTTGGAATTTCTCATGGAAATTAAGGTCGACTTTCTCGATAAGCTGCGTCTTGAAGCTAAGTTCGATGATTTCACGGTAGTAGCTGACCAGCCTATCCGTTATAAAGGCGATGGTTCCGCACCTGGTCCGTTCGATTATTTTCTCGCCTCGTCGGCTTTGTGTGCGGCCTACTTTGTCAAATTGTACTGTGTGGCCCGCAATATTCCCACCGATAATATCCGCCTGTCGCAGAATAATATTGTTGATCCGGAAAACAGATATCAGCAGATTTTCAAGATTCAGGTCGAATTGCCAGCAGATATTTCTGCCAAGGACCGCCAGGGTATCTTGCGATCCATCGATCGCTGCACGGTAAAAAAGGTGGTGCAAACCGGACCCGAGTTTGTGATCGAAGAGGTGGAGAACCTGGACGCCGATGCTCAATCGTTGCTGACGTTGAAGCCGGCGTCTGGCGCCAGCACCTATATTTCAGGCAAGGATCTCCCATTGGAGCAAACTATCGCCAATATGTCAGGCATTTTGGCGGGCCTGGGGATGAAGATTGAAATCGCGTCATGGCGCAATATCGTTCCCAATGTCTGGTCGCTACATATCCGTGACGCGCACTCGTCAATGTGTTTCACCAACGGCAAGGGAGCAACCAAGGAAAGCGCATTGGCGTCGGCGTTGGGTGAATTTATCGAACGCCTGAATTGCAACCATTTTTATGCCGGTACATTCTGGGGCGAAGATCTCGCCAATGCGGCGTTTGTACACTACCCGAACGAGCGCTGGTTCAAGCCGGGACGCAAAGATGCGCTACCCGTTGAAATTCTCGATGAATACTGCCTGCCTATATACAATCCCGATGGCGAGTTACGCGGCTCGCATCTGTACGAGACCAACTCGGGGAATGTGCAGCGTGGTATCTGTTCGCTGCCCTTCGTACGCCAGTCAGACGGCGAAGTGGTGTATTTCCCCTCCAATCTGGTCGAAAATCTTTACGCCAGCAATGGCATGAGTGCAGGCAATACACTGGCCGAAGCACAGGTGCAATGCTTGTCGGAGATTTTCGAGCGGGCGGTAAAGCGCGAGATTCTGGAGGGCGAAATGGCACTGCCTGATGTGCCTCAGGAAGTGCTGGCGAAATATCCTGGCATTATGGCTGGCATTCAGGTGTTGGAAGAGCAAGGGTTTCCGATATTGGTGAAGGATGCATCGTTGGGTGGGATCTATCCGGTGATGTGCGTCACCTTGATGAACCCACGCACTGGCGGTGTCTTTGCTTCGTTCGGTGCGCACCCAAGCTTCGAGGTGGCGCTGGAACGGAGTTTGACGGAATTGCTGCAGGGTCGTAGTTTTGAAGGCCTGAACGATCTGCCACGGCCCAGCTTTGTCAGTAATGCCGTGACTGAGCCAAACAATTTTGTCGAGCACTTCATTGACTCCAGCGGCGTGGTGTCGTGGCGCTTTTTCAGCGCCAAATCGGATTTCGATTTTGTCGAGTGGGATTTTTCTGGCCAAGGCAAGAATTCCAATACCGAGGAAGCAGCAACCTTGCTCCGCATCCTGGAAGACATGGGCAAGGAAGTGTATATGGCGGTGTATGACCAGCTAGGCTCCGTTGCCTGCCGGATATTGGTTCCTGGCTATTCGGAAGTTTATCCTGTCGAGGATCTGATCTGGGATAACACAAACAAGGCACTGTCGTTCCGCGCAGACATTTTGAACTTGCATCGCCTGGACGACGAAAGCCTGGAGGCCCTGCTTGAGCGCCTGGATAACAGTGAGCTCGATGAATACGCCGACATCGCCACGCTGATCGGCATAGAGTTTGACGAGAATACCGATTGGGGCCAGCTGACAGTGTTGGAGTTGAAGCTGCTCATTCATCTCGCGTTGCAGCAATTTGAGGCGGCGCACGAACTGGTGGGCGCCTTCTTGCAATACAACGACAACACGCTCGAGCGCGGACTGTTTTACCAAGCCTTGGATGTGGTGCTGGAGGTGCTGTTGGATGACGACCTTGACCTGGAAGACTACAAGGTCAACTTCCGTCGGATGTATGGCAATGCGCGGATGGACGCGGTGCTCGGTTCAGTTGACGGCAGCGTGCGTTTCTTTGGTTTGACTCCAACCAGCATGAAATTGGAGGGGCTCGACAGGCACCACCGCCTGATTGACAGCTACAAGAAATTGCACGCCGCGCGGGCAAATGCAGCGGCTGCAGCCAGTTAAGGCCGAGGATGAAGACGGCGGTGAGGGCCTCCAGCGGGAAGCGCTCACCGTCAGTGTCCGCTGTCGAGAAGGCTGAAAGGCCGCTCAGGCTCGGTCTGCGACGGTCAGTCACCCCGCAAATCGGCGATGAACCAAAAGAAGCGGACGAAAGAACGGCGCGGAGAGCACACGGCCCGCCGCGCCTTTGTCGTCTGCGTATCTGTTAAGCCACTTCCACCACCCGGATTTCCACCAGCAGCTTGCGCAACTCCGGCACGCAGGAGCCGCAATTGCCGCCGGCCTTCACGCAAGCCGTGATCTCCGCTGGTGTCTTGAGGTCGTGTTGGCGCACCGCGTCGCAGATCGTGTTGCGGCCCACGCCGAAGCACGAGCAGACCGTGGGGCCCGCATCGGCTGTCTTTTCGAGTGGCTGGCCCAGTAGCAGGCCGATGCGATCGCTGTCTTCCAGGCGTGCCTGGCCGAAAAGCTGAGATAGCCAGGCGCGCGACGGCAGGTCGGGGCGGGTCGAGAGATAGACGCAAGCCTCAAGCCGATCATCGACGATATAGCCAGCGTGATAGACGCCCGCGGCGCGATCCTCGAATTCGAGCCAATCCGCGTCGGGCGCCTGCGCTCCCAGTCGCTCACGTGCCCACGCGGCACGATCCGTGATGACATCGCGGCCCGCGAACTCGTGGCGATGGAAATGCTTGCCCTGGATGCGGGTCCACCAGGTCAGCGCGTCAGCGGGAAGCACCTTGCGGCTCAGCACGAAGCCGTGCCACGACACGCGGAATTCCTCCACTCGCACGGGCGTGTGCTTGAACTCGGGCTCGCCTGACACTGGATCGACGGCCGGATTGACCACCGCGCCAACGCGCGCGTCGGAGCTGAACTGGTCGTTCCAGTGGATTGGCACGAAGACGCTGCCGCGCGGAATGCCCCCGCCAAAACGGACTCGGCCGATCATCATGCCCCAACGGCTGGTCACGCGTGCGAGCTTGCCTTCGCCCACACCACAGAGCAGTGCGTCCTGCGGATGCATGTCGACGAATGGCTCGGGCAGGTGGTCCGACAGGCGGGCGGCTTTGCCCGTCCGGGTCATTGTGTGCCATTGATCGCGCACGCGACCGGTGTTCAGGATCAGCGGGAACTCATCGTCGGTGGCATGGACGGGCGCGCGCGCCGCCGTGGCGACGAAGCGTGCCCGGCCATCGGCGAAGGCAAAGCGGGCATTCTCGAACAGGCGTTGCTTGCCTGACGAAGCCATGGCGGGCAGCGGCCATTGCACGGGCAACATGGCGTCGTACGCGGCCTGGTCCATGCCGGCGAGGCCGCCGATGTCGAACATGCGCGGTGCGTGCGCCGCATCGTCGCCGCTATCGTCACCATTGCGCCAGGCGCTGAGACGCGCGTGCTCGTCGAAGATCTCATGCTGGCCGGCGTAGTCGAAGCCGGCGAATCCCATGCGGCGCGCCACGTCGCAGAGGATGTCCCAGTCCGCGCGGGCTTCGCCGGGAGCGGGCAGGAATGCACGCTGGCGCGAGATGCGGCGCTCGGAGTTGGTGACCGTGCCGTCTTTCTCGCCCCAGCCCAGCGCGGGCAGCAGGATATGCGCGGCGTCGTTGGTGTCCGTGCGTGTGACGATGTCCGACGTCACCACGAGTTCGCAGCGGGCCAGCGCGCGCCGGGCCTGATCGGCGTCCGGCAGGCTGACCACCGGATTGGTGGCGATCACCCACACGGCCTTGACCTTGCCTTGTTCGATGGCCTCGAACAGGTCCACCGCCTTCAGACCGGGCTTGTCCGCCATGGCTGGCGAGTGCCAGAAGTCCTGCACGATGTCGCGATGGCGCGGGTCGCCCAGTTCCATGTGAGCCGCGAGCATATTCGCCAGTCCGCCGACTTCGCGTCCGCCCATGGCGTTGGGCTGGCCCGTGAGCGAGAAGGGCCCCATGCCGGGACGGCCGATCCGGCCGGTCAGCAGGTGGCAATTGATGATGCTGTTGACCTTGTCCGTGCCGGCCGACGACTGGTTCACGCCCATCGAGAACGCGGTGACGACCTTCGTCGTGGCGGCGAACAGTTCGTAGAACGCCTGCACATCCTGCGGAGCAAGCTTGCACGCGCGTGCCACGGCGGCGATATCGGCACCGTCGGCGTCGGCCACGGTCAACGCATCGTCAAGGCCAGCGGTATGGCCCGCCACGAAGACGTCATCGCCATGACCGTGACGCGCGAGGTAGCTCAGCAACCCATTGAACAGCCGCACATCGGTACCGGCGCGCAGCGGCAGGTGCAGGTCCGCCAGTTCGCAGGTGGCGGTTCGGCGCGGGTCGATCGCGACGATTTTCATCTCGGGCCGCGCTTCCTTGGCGCGGGTCAGGCGCTGGAACAGGATCGGGTGGCACCACGCGGTATTGGAGCCCACCAGGATGACGAGATCGGCCAGTTCGAGGTCCTCGTAGCTGCACGGGACAAGGTCCTCGCCAAACGCGCGTTTGTGGCCAGCGACCGCCGACGACATGCACAGGCGCGAGTTGGTGTCGATGTTCGCCGTGCCGATAAAGCCCTTCATCAGCTTGTTGGCGACGTAGTAGTCCTCGGTCAGAAGCTGGCCCGACACGTAGAGCGCAACGGCGTCGGGGCCGTGCCTGGCGATGATCTCCGTGAAGCCACGGGCGACCTTGTCGAGGGCTTCGTCCCAGTCCACGCGGCGCAGCGAGCCATCGGCATCGCGCACTTGCGGATGCAGCAGCCGCCCGTTCAGGTCGAGCGTTTCGCCCAGCGCGGAGCCCTTGACGCAGAGCCGCCCGGCGTTGGAAGCATGATCGGCATCGCCGGCAATGTCGACCAGACCATCGGCACGCACGGTGGCGCGCACGCCGCAGCCTACGCCGCAGTAGGGGCAGGTCGTGGAGATTGTCTTGGTGGGGGTGGTGGCGACCACCGCGATATCTGACAGGTTCACGTCGATGTCCCGGAAAAAGCTACGCCGCAAGGGCCTCGCATTGCGCCTTGCCGAACAGCAGGCGCTGACGCAATGCGGCTACCGGCTGACCGGTCTGGATCAGGTCGAAATACCACGGGCCGTCCTGGACGTCGCCATAGAGCACGGCACCGACAAGCCGGCCACCCTGCAGCACCAGACGCTTGTAGACGCCTCGGCGCGGATCGCGCAGCACGAGGTCTTCGCTGCTTTCGCCGCCGATGAAGTCACCGGCCGAATACAGGTCCACGCCCGTGACCTTGAGTTTGGTAGCGGTGGCCTGCTGGACATAGCGGCGGTGGCCGGCACCTGCCAGGTGGGCGGCGCACACCCGTGCCTGATCCCAGATCGGTGCCACCAGCCCGAACGTGGCCTGGCGGTGCTGCACGCATTCGCCCACGGCGTAGATGCGCGGGTCGAAGGTCTGCAGCGTGTCGTCGACGACGATCGCGCGCTCGCAGCGCAGCCCTGCGCTGGCGGCCAGTTCGATGTTGGGGCGCACCCCGGCGGTCATCACCACAAGGTCCGCCGGGATCTGCGTGCCGTCCTTGAACAGCACGCCCGTGACCCGCTCGCTGCCGAGCACGGCGGCGGTCTGCGCGCTGAGCAGGAAGCGCAGACCCTTGCGTTCCAGCGCTGCCTTGAGCAGTTCGGCGGCAGGTTTGTCGAGCTGGCGTTCCATCAGGCTGTCGGCCAGGTGCACCACGGTGACGTCCATGCCCTGACGCATCAGCCCGTTGGCCGCTTCGAGGCCAAGCAGGCCGCCGCCGATCACCACCGCATGGCGATGATTGCGAGCGGCGTGGAGCATTGTTTCCACGTCCTGGATATCGCGGAACGCGATCACGCCGTCGAGCGTGTGGCCGGGGACGGGGATAATGAACGGCTTGGAGCCGGTTGCCAGCAGCAGGCGGTCATAGCGGACTTCCTTGCCGGACGCGGAACGTACCAGCCGGCGTGGCCGGTCGATTGCAACGACCGGATCGCCGGCCAGCAACTCGATGCCATGCTGGCCATACCAGGCTCGGGTGTTCAGCATGATGTCGTCGACGGTCTTTTCGCCGGCGAGCACCGGGGACAGCAGAATGCGGTTGTAGTTGCCGTGCGGCTCGGCGCCGAACACTGTGATGTCATACAGGTCCGGCGCCAGCTTCAGCAGTTCCTCGACCGTGCGCATTCCGGCCATGCCATTGCCGACGACGACCAGTCGCGGCTTGGCGTGGGACGAGACGGGGGGCGTCATGAGCGTCTTCCTGATTCTGGCTGTTGGCGTGGGCGAGGGGTGTCGATCGAAGGTCAGGCGGCCAGTTCTTCCTCGGCCTCCGCCTCTGCCTCCACCTCGCGGGCCGTGGCTGCGGTGGCCACCCAGACCTTGCCGTCGTAGACCCGCGCGGTATAAGCATCCACCGAGTGCTCGGGCGCTTCGAGGCATTCGCCGGTGCGCAGATCGAAGTGGTGCTTGTAGATCGGCGACGCCACCACGGTGCGCGGGCCAAGGTTGCCGACCAGACCACGCGACAGCACGTTTGCCTGCGCGTTCGGGTCGAAGTTGGCCAGCGCGTAGACCTCCTCGCCGCGGCCGATGCGGAAGACGGCGACCTGCTTTCTGTCGACCAGGGCGCAGACACCAGTATTGGGCACGATATCGCGCAAGGTGCAAATCGCGGTCCAGGTCTCTGGGTGGTGGGCTTGGCTCATCACGTTCTCCTTGAAATCGGGGGCTTCACGCTGCTTTTGCGGGCACGGCAACCACGGGGATGTGGCTCAGGCGGGAACGTTGCAAGTTTCGTTCCTCCTGCGTGGCGGGGCGAACCTGGCCACGCTCCTCCAGGAACATGAGGTTGTCGTCGCGCAGGTCGCTGTTGACGAAGTGGCGGAAGCGCTTGCGCGTCTCGGGGTCGGTGACGGCGCGCTTCCACTCGTCTTCGTACGTATCCACCACGTGCTGCATCTCGGCTTCGAGTTCGGCGCCGATGCCGAGCTTGTCGTCGATGATCACGGACTTCAGGTAATCCAGGCCGCCTTCGAGGTTGTCGCGCCACGTGCTGGTGCGTTGCAGGCGGTCCGCTGTGCGCACGTAGAACATCAGGAAGCGGTCGACGTAACGGATCAGCGTTTCGCGGTCCAGATCGCCCGCCAGCAGTTCGGCATGGCGTGGCTTCATGCCGCCGTTGCCGCACACGTAGAGGTTCCAGCCGCGCTCCGTGGCGATGATGCCAACGTCCTTGCCTTGCGCCTCGGCGCATTCGCGCGTGCAGCCCGAGACGCCGAACTTGATCTTGTGCGGCGCGCGCAGGCCCTTGTAGCGGTTCTCGATGTCGATGGCCAGGCCGACGGAGTCGTCCACGCCATAGCGGCACCACGTGGAGCCCACGCACGATTTCACCGTGCGCAACGATTTGCCGTAGGCATGGCCCGATTCGAAGCCGGCCGCGATCAGTTCTTCCCAGATCAGCGGCAGTTCCTCCAGCCGCGCGCCGAACATGTCGACCCGCGCGCCGCCGGTGATCTTGGTGTAGAGGCCGTACTTCTTCGCGATCTGGCCAACCGCGATCAGGCCATCGGGCGTGACTTCGCCGCCGGGCATGCGCGGGACCACCGAGTAGGTGCCGTCTTTCTGGATGTTGGCCAGGAAGTAATCGTTCGAATCCTGCAGGCTGGCATGTTCTTCCTTGAGCACGAATTCGTTCCAGCACGACGCCAGGATGCTGCCGACGGTCGGCTTGCAGATGTCGCAACCCAGCCCGGAGCCGTGCGCGGCCAGCAGGTCGTCGAAGGACTTGAACTTGCCGACGCGCACCAGGTGGTACAGCTCCTGACGCGAGTACGGAAAGTGCTCGCAGACATGGTTGTTCACGGCCATGCCTTGCTTTTTCATTTCCGCCTTCATGATCTGCGTGACCAGCGGCACGCAGCCACCGCACGCGGTGCCGGCCTTGGTGCACGATTTCAGCGCGCCGATGGTGGTGGCGCCATCGCACACGGCGCCGCAGATCTCGCCCTTGCTGACGTTGTTGCACGAGCAGATCTGGGCGGTATCCGGCAGCGCGTCGGCGCCGAGCGCAGGCCGGGCCTTTCCATCGGAGGCAGGAAGGATCAGGAACTCCGGAGATTCCGGCAGTTCGATCCGGTTCAGCATCATCTGCAGCAGCGTGCCGTACTCGGCGGCATCGCCAACCAGCACGCCGCCGAGCAGGAACTTCCCGCACTCGGATACCACCAGCTTCTTGTAGATCTGCTTGCGTTCGTCGGTGAACTGGTATGAGCGGCTACCCGGTTCGTTGCCGTGCGGGTCGCCGATGCTGGCCACGTCCACGCCCATCAGCTTGAGCTTGGTGCTCATGTCGGCGCCAGCGAACTCCGAGGCTTCGCCGCGCAGATGCCGGGCGGCTACGCGGGCCATGTCGTAGCCCGGGGCCACCAGGCCATAGATCTTGCCGTCCCACAGCGCGCACTCGCCGATGGCGTAGACGTGCGGGTCCGAGGTCAGGCAGTTGTTGTCGATCACGATGCCGCCGCGCACGCCGATCGTCAGGCCGCTGGCGCGTGCCAGCTCGTCGCGCGGGCGGATGCCGGCCGAGAACACGATCATGTCAGTGTCCAGGTGAGTGCCATCGGCGAAGTTCATGCGATGCGTGCCTTCGGTGCCATCGACGATCTCCAGCGTGTTCTTGCCGGTGTGCGCCGTCACGCCCAGTTCCTCGATCTTCTGGCGCAGCATCCGGCCACCGCCATCATCGACCTGCACCGCCATCAGGCGCGGGGCGAACTCCACAACGTGGGTCTGCAGACCCATGTCGCGCAGCGCCTTGGCGCACTCCAGGCCAAGCAGGCCGCCGCCGATCACCACGCCCGACGTCGCGCGCTGGCCGCATTCGAGCATCGCCTCGAGGTCCTCGATCGTGCGGTAAACGAAAGTGTCCTTGCGATCCTTGCCGGGCAGCGGAGGTACAAACGGATAGGAGCCGGTGGCGAGCACGAGCTTGTCGTAGCCGAGCGTCTCGCCGGTGGAGGTGGTGACCGTCTTCGCGGCGGTGTCGATGGCCGTGGCCTTCGCGTTCAGGCGCAGCAGCATGTTGTTGTGCTGGGCGAAGAAGCCTTCAGGCACCAGCGACAGATCCTCGGCGGACTTGCCGGCGAAGAACTCGGACAGGTGGACGCGATCGTAGGCGGGGCGGGGCTCCTCGCAAAGCACCGTCACTTCGAGGTCCTGGGCGCCAGCGTCCGCGAGGCATTCCAGGAACTTGTGGCCGACCATGCCATGCCCGACGATGATGATCTTCATGATGCTTTCCTTGTCCGAAGGGAATGTCTTGTGGAATTCAGTTGGCGAGCGCGCTGTCGTAGAGCGCCTGCTCCTGGGCCTTGTGCTCGGCACTGAAGCGCACCGCAATCGCGCACAGGGCGGCCAGCGTGGCGGCCACGCCGAGCCACGTCAGGGTCTGCTGCAGGTCGCCGAGGCCCTTCATCAGGAAGCCCGCCGCCACTGCGCCCACATTGCCGCCGGCGCCGATGATGCCGGCAACGCCGCCAAGTGCCTTGCGATCGATGAACGGCACCAGCGCGTACGTCGCCCCGCAGGCCATGTGCGTGAACAGCCCGAAAACCAGCATCGCTGCTACCGCAGTGGTGGCGGTTGAGGCGTGAGCGAAACCGAGCAGGCCCAGACCCTCGCCGAGGATGAAGACGAACAGGATCAGGGAGCGGGCGTCGAGGCCGCGACGCATGGCCAGCTTGTCCGATACGTAGCCGCCCAGCGCGCGGGCAAACAGGGCCAGCAGACCGAAGCTTGCGGCGGCCATGCCGGCGGCCGAAAGCGACAGGCCGAAGCGATCGACATAGAACGTGGCGGCCACGTTGTGAATGAAGATTTCCACGCCGAAGCAGGCGCCGTACGTGATGAACAGCATCCAGACGCGGTAGTTGGCGCTGGCGGCGCGGAAGCTGGCCCAGCCGCCACCGCCCTTGCCACCGCTGACGGCGATGCCACGGGCACGCAGGTCGGAGAAGTTGCCTTCGGGGCAGTCCTGCGTGAAGCGCCAGTAGACGACGGCCATGACCAGCATCAGGATGCCAGGCACCAGCAGCGCCACGCGCCAGCCCATCGTGTGATCGACGCCGAGAAACAGGATCGTGGCCAGCAGCAGCGGCATCAGGCCTTGCGCGGCGCCGCCACCAGCGTTGCCCCAGCCAGCGGACGCCGCATTGGCGGTGCCCACCACGTTCGGTGCGAACATCACCGACGTGTGGTACTGGGTGATCACGAAGCTGGCGCCAACCGCGCCGATCAGCAGGCGAAAGAACAGGAAGGTCTCGTAGTTCTGGGCGAAGGCCACGCCGAGCACGGGCAGGGCGCCAATCGCCAGCAGGCCGGTGTAGGTCTTGCGCGGGCCAAAGCGGTCGCACAGCGGGCCGATCACCAGTCGCACCAGGATGGTCACGGCGACGGCGGCGATATTGATATTGGCGATCTGGTTCGGTGTCAGGCCGAATTCGCCCTTGAGCACCGGCATGAGCGGCGCGCAGGCAAACCACGCAAAGAAACAGACGAAAAAGGCCATCCAGGTCAGGTGGAAGGCGCGCATCTGCGGCGTCTTGAAACTCAGCAGATCGATCCGGGTGGCTTTGCCGTTCATCCTTTTGCTCCAAAAACAAAAGGCGTCCCGAGAGTCCGACCCGATGGGCCAGTTCTGGGGACGCCGTTGTCCTGCCGGCGGCTCTCAAAAGGAGCTGCGGCTGTGTGGGGTGGGCGGATCGCCGTTGACCGGCCCGTGCTTAGTAACGCAAGCGTCGTGCCAGCGTGCACGAATGCCGATTCGGAGGCTTATCGGGGCGTGGCCCGATCATCGAGTGGAAGGGCGTGCACATTGACGCGACATGGTGCAGCGCCAGTATTGGGCGTCCGCACGGCAATGGTGCGGTGCAATGTGTGCAAGCGGTGCGTTTGCTTAGGCGGCCGTGTCGGTGGAGGCGGGGACGGCCAGCAGTTGCATGTCCGAGGGTGAGACAGTCTCCCCAGCCTCGTCGATCAATGCGGCACGCACCTTGAGTCCGGAGAGTTTGGAGCGGACTTCGGCCGGGCCGCTACCGTCGTCTGCCATATGGGCATCGCCCCATTGCATCAGTCCGACCAGGACGGGAAGCAGATCGACCGCCGCGCGCGTTGGATGGTAGGCGAAGCGTTCCCGCTCCCCGGGCGCCTTGTAGCCGACCTTGCGCAGCAATCCCGCCTCGGTCAGCGTCTTGAGCCGCGCCGACAGTACGGCCGGCGAGCATTGCAGGCGCTCGAGGAAGTCATCGAAGCGGCGTACCCCGGAGAACACATCGCGCAAGATGAGAATCGTCCACTTCTCGCCAATCAACGAGAGCGTGGCGGCAATCGAGCAGTTCGTGAGGTCGACGGGCGGTGGCGTGGTCATGCTTTGAGCATAGCAGCCTAACTTCATTTGCAAAAGTTAGGGTTTCGACTATAGTCCTGACTATACAAAACGTAGTCAGGAGCGGACCATGAGCCGTGTCGAAGACGACAACCAGGTGGCGACACCGATCAGTGAAGAAAACTGGACCGGCCGCAGCGGCGTTCGGTTGACGCTTCGGGCCGCGCGCGGGGCAGATCAGGCCGGGTTGCGGATGTTTGTCGACAGCTTGTCACGCGAAAGCCGCTACTTCCGCTTCCTGACTGGTGGGCGCGTGACTGACGAGATCGTTCAAGGCTTCGTGAGCCATCGGAAGGCGGGGGATGTGGCACTCGTGGTGACGTACCGCGAGGCGGATGGCGCCGAAACCATCGTCGCCAATGCCGAATATGTGGTGAACGAGGAGGATGTTGCCGAACTGGCCGTTGTGGTCGCCGATGCGTGGCAGGGCCAGGGTCTGGGTCGCCGGCTGATACAGCGGCTGCAGCAACTGGCCCGATCGGGGCAACTGCGTGGAATGCGGGGCGACGTTCTCAGCGAGAACCGCCGGATGCTGGCGATCATGCGGGGCTGCGGATTCTCCGCGCGCCGCAACCCCGAGGACAGCTTCCTGCATGAGGTCAGCCTGACCCTGGCAGAGACGCGGGCGTCAGCGCGGGAACACCGGCTGCCGCGCGACTGGTTCGCCGCCCATTAACGCTTGCTTCTCGACGTAGCCGTACAACCAATCGACGCGACGATGATCGCGGCAATCGCTACCCACTGAATCGGCGTCAGTTGTTCGTTCAGGAATGCCAGGCCCGCCAGGGCGCCCATGGCAGGCTCCAGACTCAACAAGATGCCGAACGTGCGCCGGGGGAGTCGCTTGAGGGCCACCATTTCCAGCGAATACGGGATCGCGCTGGAAAGAATGCCAACCGCCAGGCCGGAAAGCAGAAGAGCTGGGCTGAACATCTCCAGTCCGGCGTGGCCCAGTCCGAATGGCAGGGCGACCAATGCCGCCATGGTCATCCCCAGGGACGTGGCCTGGCCGCCATGGGCGTTACCCGCCATCTGTCCGAACACGATATACAGCGCCCAGCCCACCCCTGCGGCGAGCGCGAAGCCAATGCCTACGGGGTCGAGGTGCGTGGCGGCTTCGCCAAGCGGCAGCAGCAGGATCAGTCCGGTGACCGCGCAGCCAATCCACAGAAAGTCGATCGCGCGGCGTGACGAAAGCACGGCAACCGCCAGCGGACCGGTGAATTCGATGGCGATCGCCAACCCGAGCGGGATCGTCCGCAACGACATGTAGAACAGCAGGTTGGTCCCGCCCAGCGCGGCGCCATAAAGGGCGATGGCGCGGGCATTCTTGCCGGAGAGCGGAAAACGCCAGGGGCGCCAGACGCAGATCAGGATCACCGCCGCGAAGCTCACTCGCAGCGCGGTGGTGCCCTGTGCGCCGACCGACGCAAACAGGCTCTTGGCAAATGATGTGCCGATGCAGAGCGACGCCATCGAGCCGATCAAGGCCAGCACAGCCAGCAAGCTGTCGCTTTGTTTTATGCGCGAGAGAGGCAATTCTTGTCCGGGGAATCAGCCCCCAACTGGGGCGGTGCGGCATCATGCCTGAGCGCTACGTCGGGTGCCATACACAGATGACGGTTGCGCGCGCTGTACAGTTTTTCCTGCGGCGCAGCATTTTTGCGAGACGGCCGGCGGAGGGCTATCGTTTAAGAACCCTCACCTTGGAGCGTTTCATGGACTCGACCGCTGCCCGTCGTCATGTCGTCATCACCGGAGCCGCCGGCGCGCTAGGCCGTGCAGTGGCCAGCCGCTTCGCCGCCGAGGGTGCCAGATTGGCGCTGATCGACCGGGACCTGCAGCACTTGCAAAGCGTATTCGCTCATCCCGAGCCCGATCACGGCGGCACGCTGCTTCACGCGGCCGATGTCACGTCGGACACCGCGATGGCACCGGTTGCGGCGGCAATCCTCGACGCCTTCGGTACGGTAGACGTACTGGTGCATGTGGCCGGCGGCTTTGAAATGGGCGAGGCCACTCACGCCATGAGCCGGGAATCGTGGATGCGGATGATGGACCTGAATGCGTGGTCGTTCGTTGCGGTCACCAGCCACTTCATTCCCGCCATGCTGTTCCAGAGGCACGGCAAAGTCGTTGCGGTGTCGGCGCGTGGTGCCATGGCCGGCGCGGCGACGATGGCGGCCTATGCGGCATCCAAGAGCGCGCTGCAACGGCTCGTGGAAAGCCTGTCGCATGAGGTAAGGGGTGCAGGCATCAACGTGAACAGCGTCGCCCCGAGTATCCTCGATACCCCGGCCAATCGTCAGGCCATGCCCTCGGTCGACCATACGCGCTGGGTATCGACCGGCGCCGCGGCACGGGCGGTGGCGTTCCTGGCCTCTGATGCGGCAGAAGCGGTTCATGGGCAGCATATGGTGCTGGATGGGTTGAGTTGATCTGGGTCTCGGACGATTTCACTGGGAATAGGGCAGTTAGAAGCCGTTTCAAAAAGATCCTGGCGTCGTTGCGGGGCCTTGCCTTACTACTTGTGCTGTCTGCTGCCCCCGCCTAGCCAGAACCGCTTCGCTTCATTTTGAAACTGCTTCTTAGCCAAAGGCATCGCTCTCAGTGATCGAACAGGATAGAGCAGTTCGGACTTCCCTTTATCTTGCTGATAGCAACACGAACCCTTGATCTCGGGCGGCCACCTTGTCAAAGGTCAGAGTGACGCTGCAGCCGAATTCGTTGCCCGCACGTTCAATCAGGCAGTCGGCAAATCGCACGAAACCTTCGCGAACCGGTGCGCCGCGCGTTGCACGATGTCATGTGCCTCTATCAGCAGAGCTGGCCAACCGAGGAGGGATTCGACCACGCGCTGGATCTCCCGGCGCGTGGCGTGGTAAGAGCGAGCCAGTACCCAGGCGAGTTCCGTAATCGCAATCAGCGAAACAAAGCCCGGGTGTTCTGGCGTCAGTTGACGGAGTAGCGCATGTGCCAGCTGTCCTTCAGCACTAGTTTCCTGAGCGAAGAATCGAACCAGCACATTCGTGTCGAGTCCGATCATCGAGCAGATGTTCCGGCTTCCGCGATGATCTCGTTCATACGCTCAATGGTCAGTGGAACATTGGTCGGATTGATAAACCAACCGGCCATGTCAAAGATGTCCTTGACGTTGTCGAGCAAGCTTTCGTCGCGCTCAATGACCGGTCCTGGGGTTGCAGTTTCAAGTATGTTCTGGCCGGAATATCTCATTGCGTAGCTCCAGTAATCCCCATGCCCAATTGCATGGCTTCCCAGTCTGGAGCCTGCGAAATCTGCGCGATATGGGACGGTTCTCAAAATGCCCGCCCACGCCATGCTCTGTCGCCACGCTCACTCGTCATCGGTCCCCAATGGCGGCGCGACTTCCTCCAGCGGCTTTCGCTCGGCATCCACCCCGTACTTCAGGGCCATCGCCCCCGCCACGATGACCAGGGTTGCGCCGATGGCGTAGCCTACCGCCACGGCGCCTCGGCTACCTGTTTCGATCAACGCCCCGAACAGCACGGGTGCGATGAACCCACCGACGCCCGTGCCCACCGCGTAGAACACGGAGATTGCCAGCGCCCGCATTTCGAGCGGGAAGACTTCGCTGGCGGTCAGGTAGGCCGAACTGGCCGCGGCTGAGGCAAGGAAGAACACTGCGGACCAGCACAGCGCTTGCGATCTGGCGTCGAGCCAGCCGGACATGAATGCCCATCCGGTGGCGGCCAGCCCGATGCCGGAGAGCACATAGGTCAGCGCAATCATCTTGCGGCGGCCGATGCGATCGAACAGCGGGCCGAGCAACAAGGGCCCCAAGGCGTTGCCGATTGCGAACGGAAAGATATAGAGCGCGACGCGTTCCTCCGGCACGCCCAGGAAGCGTGTCAGCACCAGGGCGTAAGTAAAGAAGATCGCGTTGTAGAAGAAGGCCTGCGCCACCATCAGGGCGAAGGTGACGGCGCTGCGTGTCCGGTAGCGACGGACCAGCAACCGCACGACGTCGCGCAGGGGAGGCACGGGTTTGTCCCCGTAGTAGACCAGCGCCGCGTCATGGACCGGGGGCAGCGGACCGTGCCGTCGGGTGATCGCTGCCTCGATACCTGCGATCACCTGCTCGGCTTCGGCATGGCGGCCGTGCGTGGCCAGCCAGCGCGGGCTTTCCGGCACATGGCGCCGGATCAACACGATCGCCACTGCCAGCAGCGCGCCCAGCGCGAAGCATGCGCGCCAGCCCCATACGGGGCCCAGCACCCGTGGATCCAGAAGAAGCAGACTCAGGCCGGCACCGAGTGCCGCACCCAGCCAGAAACTGCCGTTGATCGCCAGATTGACCCTGCCGCGCACGCGGGCAGGAATCAGTTCGTCGATCGCCGAATTTATGGCTGCGTACTCGCCGCCGATGCCAAGCCCGGTCACGAAGCGGCAGGCCGCGAAGAACGCGAAGTTGGGGGAGAACGCGGTTGCCAGCGTCGCCGCCATGTAGACGAACAGCGTGGCCAGGAACAGCTTCTTGCGGCCGAGCCTGTCAGCCATGCGGCCGAAGGCAAGCGCGCCGATCACGGCGCCGAGCACGTAAAGCGAACCGGACCAGCCGACCTGCGTGGCATTGAGCGCAAGTGTGTCCGGCCGCTCGAGCACCGCGCCGACCGAGCCGACCAGCGTGACTTCGAGGCCGTCCAGCACCCAGGCGATGCCTAACGCGATCGCGACGCGCCAGTGCCAGGCGGACCATGGCAGGCGATCGAGGCGTGCGGGAATGTCGGATTGCCGGCCGGGGATGGAGGGCTCCTTTCCGGGTGTGTTTTGCACACTATAGTGCTTTGCGTGCTGATCCTCTTCCTGCCGGGCAGGTTCCCGCGGGCGGAAAAAGGGGCGCGACCGGACTTTCGACCATCCAATAGACAAGGGGGCGGCCCCTCGTGGAGCCGCCCCCTTTTCAGCGCGAAGGCAATGCCTTCGCGCCCTGCTTACTGCGCCGGGAAGGTCAGCGCATTGGTCAGGTCGCCCATCGCCGGCTTGCCGTTTGCGATCAGCGAATCGTCACGCAGCTTCAGGCCAGGCAGCGTCGGCAGCGCGAAGCGGTGCGTGATGAAACGCAGCACCGAAGCGGTGTCGTATTGCGTGTGATCGACGAAGCCCCGCTTGGCGAACGGCGAGATCACGATGGCAGGGATACGGGTACCCGGGCCCCAGCGGTCGGCCTTAGGCACCGGTGCGTGGTCATAGAAGCCACCGTTCTCGTCGTACGTCACCACGATCAGCATGTTGTTCCACTGCGGGCTCTTCTGAAGCTGGGCGATCACGTTGGCGATGTGGGCATCGCCGTCGGTCACGTTGGCATAGCCGGCGTGCTGGTTCAGGTTGCCTTGCGGCTTGTAGAACGAGACGGCCGGCAGCTTGCCCGCTGCCGCATCAGCCAGGAACGACGAGTCGTAGTCCTTCAGGTGAGCCGCGCGATAGTCTGCGTGATCGATCGGGCTGAAGGCCGAGTAGTAGTTGAACGGCTGGTGGTGCGGCTGGAAGTTCGGCGTGGTGTTGTTGTAGATCAGCGCGCTATTGGCGGTCACGGCGCTCCATGCGCCCGAGTACCAGGCCCAGCTGATGCCGCGGCGGTCCAGCAGCGAGGCGATCGTGTCCTGGGTCTGGGCAGGCAGCGTGGTGGCCTTGGTCGGGTCGGCCAGCAGCTTGGTCGAGTCCGTCGACGCAGGTGCGTTGCCGCTCGGCTGGTACGGCGGCTGCATCGTGTTGACCGCGTAGTAGACGCCGGTGCCGTCCTTGGCGGTCAGCGTGCTGTCGTTCACGTACTGGGCGGTGCCGGTCTGGATGCTGGCGGGGCTCGTGGGCTTGAGCGACAGGCTCTTGAAGTTGCCGTTGGCGTCCGTGTCGACGACCGAAATCGAACCCGAGGCCACCGAGGTTTCGGCATTCGGGTAGACCGGCGCGCAGGCGCAGACCAGGTACTGGTGGTTCAGGAACGAGCCGCCGAACGCGCCCATGAAGAAGTTGTCGGCCAGCGTGTACTGCTGGGCGAGCTTCCACATCGACATGGCGCTGCCGTCGTAGTAGCCCATGACCAGGCCGCCGGCGTCGGAGAACGCCGTGAACTTGTCGTTCTTGCCGCCGTTGATCTGCATCTGGTTGTTATAGAAGCGGTGCACCAGGTCACGCGTGATGACGTTCTGGCCCACCACCACGCCCGTGCCGTTCACGCCGGCCGGGTCGTCGATACGGAACGGCTTGTTGGCCCAGCCCACGGTGCTGGCCTGCGGGAGCGTGACAGTCTGGCCGCTGGCGGTGAAGCCGCCCCAGGTCGGGGGCAGCGAGGCCAGCGTCGAGCCGTCAAAGTCCTTCTGCGGTTCCACGGTACCCACGGCCGTCGGGTTCACGCCTGGAATGCCGTTGGCGCCGGGGAACAGGCCGTAGAGGTTGTCGAAGCCGCGGTTCTCGGCGTAGATCACCACGACGTTCTTGATGTTCTGCAGCGCGACGCGCTTGGTCACGCCATCACGGATCGCGGTGCCGATGTCGCCGCCCGATGCCACGGCCGTGGCGATCAGGTCGATCGCCTGCTCGATCTCGGCCTGCAGCGTGGCCTTGATGTTGCTGTCGGTTTCCTTGTTGTGGTCTTCCAGCAGTTTGTCGGCGGTGACGCCCAGGCGGGTAGCCAGTTGATTGCGTGCGTCGTCGAGCTTGCCGCCGTTGCTGTCCATCAGCGCGGCCAGTTCGGTCGAGATTGCGCTCACCACGGCATTGGCGCCGGCCGGGGCGCGGAACACGAGCTTGCGCGTCACGGCGTTGTGGGCGCCCGTGTCGTCGTTGCGGAAGGCATCCGTGCTGATCTCGGCCACCACGGCGCCCTGGCCCGTCAGCGTGAAAGCGCCCTTGGCATCGGTATAGGTCGATGCTTCGCCGCTATCGCACTGGGCGTTGGCGTTGGCGTCGATACAGACTTTCGCGTGCTCGAAGTAGCTGCCAGTCACAACGCCGGAGGTGGTGGCGGCGGGGGTGCTGGCGGTGCCGGAATCGCTGCCACCGCAGGCGGTCAGCGATGCAGCGGCGATTGCGGCCAATGGCCACAGACGAGTGAGACGGCTCATGGTTTTCCTCTTTCTTATGTGTGGGTATTCAATGCTTGGAAAGCAGAGGGGTACTACTGGGTGCGCCGCGAGTGTGTATGCGGTATGTGTCAAGTTGATGATGAGGCGGAAACCGGCGGTGGCGGCCGACGCGAGTGGGGTGCCTGATGTCATTTCGATGACCTGACACGTGTGTGTCACGGATGTGACGTAGCCTCGCTGCGCCATTCAACCCTCATCCTTGCCGTCATCGTTCCGTCATGACCCTGCCGCCGCTGCTTTGGAATGCCGCGTTTCCCTCGCCGATCACGTGGCTGCGTGCCGCAGGCGGTCTGTTGATCGCGCTTCTGGTCAGCCTGACCTCGGGCTGCGGCAAGCAGGAGGCGGCTGCGGGCACGCCGGCCGCCGCCGCGCAATCGGTGGCAGTCGTCAGCGCGGCAAGCGCGCCGAAGCCCGCTAGTCCGAAGCCGTTCTACGCGATGATGGCCGAGCGTCGGCCCAACATCCCGGCCCTGACGGCTCTCGGCAAGGCGCTCTTCTTCGATCCGGCGCTCTCGGCGTCGGGCAAGCAGTCGTGCGCGAGTTGCCATAGCCCCGATCACGCCTATGGGCCGCCGAATGATCTGTCCGTGCAACTCGGCGGCGTTGACATGAGCCGCACGGGCGTGCGTGCCGCGCCGTCGCTGCGCTACGTGCAGAACGTGCCGGCCTATACCGACCACTATCACGAGAATGACGGCAACGACGCCGAGGATCAGGGTCCGACCGGTGGGCACAACTGGGATGGTCGCGCGAACTCCGCGCACGAGCAGGCGCGCATCCCGTTGCTGTCGCCGCACGAGATGGCCAATGGCGAGCCGCGCGTGGTGGTCGAGAAGATCCGGAAGGGGCCCCATGCCGAGACCTTCCGCAAGGTGCTGGGGCAGGATGTACTTGACGATGACGATACCGCGTTCAATGTAGTGCTGATGGCCCTGGAGGTGTTCCAGGAGACGCCGTCGGAGTTCTATCCCTATACCAGCAAGTACGACGCCGTGCTGCGCGGGCAGGCAAAGCTGACCCCCCAGGAGGCACGCGGCCTGCGCGTCTTCAACGATCCGAACAAGGGCAACTGCGCCGCGTGCCATCCGGGCGATATTCGCGAGGGCGCATTCCCGGCTTTCTCGGATTTCGGATTCATCGCCGTGGGTGCGCCACGCAATCGCAAGCTTGCCGGCAATGCCGATCCAGAATTCCACGATTTGGGGCTCTGCGGCCCGGATCGCACCGATCTCAAGGATCGTGCCGACTATTGCGGCCTGTTCCGGACGCCGTCACTGCGCAACGTTGCACTGCGTCATGCGTTTTTCCACAATGGTGTATTCCATTCTCTGGACGAGGTGCTGCACTTCTACGCCGAACGCGATGTGAAGCCGCAGAAGTGGTACCCGCGCGGCAAGGACGGCAAGGTGTGGAAGTTCGATGACCTGCCCGAGCCCTATCAGGCCAACGTCAACATGGAAGCCCCGTTCGGCGGCAAGCCCTTGATGACCGAAGGGGAAATGCGCGACGTGATCGCGTTTCTGAATACGTTGACGGATGGATACAAGGTGCCGGCAGCAGCGTCGGTGCGATGATGCCGGCCCAGGTACCCGGGGGCTGCGGTTGAAGCGTTAGTTCAGACGCCCTACGGCTTTGAGCATCGACATGCCGTGCGCGGTGATTTGCGGGCAGGCAATCCGCCCGCTATCGTCCTGGATGGACTCCAGCACGACGAGCCGTTGGGCGATCAGGGCGTCAAGATCCACGGGATCGATTTCCCGTGCATGGGTCGCGGCGGTGTCATCGCGGGTGTGGGGGCCATTGCCGATCAGCATCAGCGTGGCCAATTCATGTGGACTCAGCACAGTCATCTCCTTGGCGAGAGGGGAGCGGTTGCTGGGGACTCGGGGGCGCATCTGCAGTGCACGCCCTCGGCGGGATGTTGAGCCATCTTCACGAACCGTTCACGCTGCATCGCATCGTGATGGCCGGTCGACAGTCAAGGGGTTGGACGGGACCGCCCGCTACGGGTTCCGGCCGATACACGACGGATACATGTCAAAACGTTTCAGCGGGTACTCATGTGATACGCGCTTGTCGAGTGCCCACCAGGCGCGTATCCGTCGCATGCGGATGATCATACGGCCGATCAAAAAACCTCAGCCGGCGCAGGGACATACGTGGCGGGCGCGATGTCCGGATCAGGTCCCCGGATGAACTACGACCAGCAAGGCCGTTGCCACGCTTTTGCCCGGATTACCAATGGCATGCGCCACATCCGCGCCGTAGCGTGCGGTATCGCCGTGCTTCAGCTTCTTCTCGTCGCCACCTGACCGGACGGTCATCGACCCGGTCAGCACCGACAGATGCTCCTGCGTGCCTGCCTCATGTGGCTCCGACGCCAGCACGCCGCCCGGCTGGATCGACAGCTCATACCATTCGAAGCGCCCCGCCATGTCGATCGGACCAAGGATGCGTAGCTCGCAGCGGGTATCGGGGCTCTTGAGCGCCGGTGTGGCATGGGGTGGCACCACGGTGATGGCGGGCGCCTGTGGCGCTGCAGTCCCTTGTGCCAGGAAGTCCGTCAGGCTGACGCCGAGCGCGTTGGCCAGCCGCCACAGCACCGCCACGGTCGGGTTCGCCAGGTTCCGTTCGATCTGCGAAAGCATAGACTTGGAGACACCGGCGCGGCGCGACAGCTCGTCCAGGGACAGTTGCTGGCTCTGCCGAAGCGCCTGCAGCGCGCTGCCTACGGCTGGCGGCCCCTCGGCCGTCATCGGCGTTTTGGCGGGGGAGGGTTGCGACATCGTCATCTGTTCGTTATAGTGCACGACATGTTCGTTATATAGAACACGTTCGATTTATCGAATTGAGCGTTCCGAGACACTACCACCGGGAGTCTGGCCATGTCGAGTGCCGAGGCCTTTTATGCATCCATCCGCGCGGAGCTGGATTCGATCCGCGCCGCGGGCCTGTACAAGCGCGAGCGCGTCATCGCCACGCCGCAGGGCGCCAAGATCCGCACGGCGGACGGTCGCGAGGTGATCAACCTGTGCGCCAACAATTACCTTGGGCTGTCGTCGCACCCCAAGGTCATCGAAGCCGCGCACGAGGCGCTGCGCACGCATGGCTATGGGCTGTCGTCGGTACGCTTTATCTGCGGCACGCAGGATCTGCACAAGGAACTGGAGGGGCGTCTGGCCCGGTTCCTGGGCACCGAGGACACCATCCTCTATGGCTCGGCCTTCGATGCGAACGGTGGGCTGTTCGAGACCATCCTCGGCCCCGAAGACGCCGTGATCAGTGATGAACTGAACCACGCGTCGATCATCGACGGCATCCGCCTGTCCAAGGCGCGACGCCTTCGCTACCGGCACAACGATCTGGACGACCTGCGCGCCCAATTGCGGCAGGCCGATGCGGATGGCGCACGCTTCAAGCTCGTCTTTAGCGATGGCGTGTTCTCGATGGACGGCACCGTTGCGCGGCTGGACGAGATCCGGAAGATCTGCGACGAGCATGGCGCGCTGCTCGGCATTGACGAATGCCACGCCACGGGCTTCATGGGCGCGCGTGGGCGAGGCACGCACGAGGCGCGCGGGGTGTTCGGCAAGATCGACATCATCACGGGCACGCTGGGCAAGGCGCTCGGTGGCGCATCGGGCGGCTTTACCTCCGGGCGCAAGGAAGTCGTCGAGCTCTTGCGCCAGCGTTCCCGACCCTATCTTTTTTCGAATACCGTGGCGCCGGCCATCGTTGGCGGCAGCATTGCCGTGCTCGATATCCTGGAAGGCAGTACCGAGCTGCGGGACCGGCTGGAGCAGAACACCCAGTTCTTCCGCGAAGGCATCGCGAAGCTTGGCTTCGACATCAAGCCCGGCGACCATCCGATCGTGCCGATTATGGTCTATGACGCCGAAAAGGCGCAGCAGCTGGCTGACAGACTGCTGGAACTCGGTGTGTACGTAGTCGGTTTCTTCTATCCTGTGGTCCCGAAGGGACAGGCGCGCATTCGCGTGCAGATGAGCGCTGTGCACGATGCCGTGACGCTGCAGTCCGCTCTCGATGCCTTTGGCCAGGCAGGCCGTGAATTGGGGCTGATTCCATGACCGCCACCGCAACAGCCGCGCCCAAAATCCTGATCATCGGCGCAAACGGGCAACTTGGATCGGAGCTGGCTCTGGCATTGGCGGAACGCCATGGGCGTGAGCAGGTGGTGACGTCGGACGTGGTGCCGACGGGCCGCCACGTCCATATCGCGCACGAGATGCTCAACGTGACGGATCGCGGTGAACTGACGACTGTGATCGAGCGGCACGGCATCACGCAGATCTATCTGTTGGCGGCCGCGCTGTCGGCGACGGGGGAGAAGGCGCCCCAATGGGCCTGGAACCTGAACATGACAGGCCTGCTGAACGTGCTGGAAGCCGCGCGGCACCATGGCATTGAGCGGGTGTTCTGGCCCAGTTCGATTGCCGCGTTTGGACCCACCACGCCGAGCATCGACACGCCGCAGAAGACGGTCATGGAACCGACCACCGTGTACGGCATCTCGAAACAGGCTGGGGAAGGTTGGTGTCGCTGGTACTTCGAGAACCATGGCGTCGACGTTCGCAGCGTGCGCTATCCCGGGCTGATCTCGCACAAGACCCCGCCGGGCGGCGGCACGACCGACTATGCCGTCGACATCTTCCACCATGCGGTGCGCGGCGAGCCCTACACCTGCTTCCTGAAGGAAGACGAGCGGCTACCGATGATGTACATGCCCGATGCCATCCGTGCCACGCTGGAACTGATGGAGGCGCCACGCGAACAGGTGCGCGAACGTGGCAGCTACAACCTGGCCGCAGTGAGTTTCACGCCGGCCGAAATCGCGGCGGCGATCCGGCTACGCGTGCCTGAGTTTGAAGTCCGCTACGCGCCTGACTACCGGCAGGCGATTGCACAGGGCTGGCCCGATTCGATCGACGACAGCGCGGCGCGTGCGGACTGGGGCTGGCAGCCACGGTTCGGCCTGCAGGAGATGGTCGACGACATGCTCGACAATCTGCGCAAGAGCCTCGCCGTCGAGCTGGCCCCCGTAGCCCCGGTAGCGACAGCGGTTTGAAGCCGCCGTCGCAGGGGTCAACGCATACCGGTGGCGTCGGCGAACGATGAGAGTGTCCAGCCCTGGCCCAGCAGGATCATGCGAGTGTGCAGATCGGCTTGCACGGTCTCGCTGACGGACTCGCCGAGATAGGTCATCGACTTGTCGCGTAGATCCACGTAGCCGCGGGTGTGACGCCTGGCCAGCGTCCCCCACAAGGCATTGGCGCCGGCAGACTGCCGCGCGCCGCTGATCAGGCAGAGACCGCCGTCCAGCGCCCAGCCGTAGATGGACGTGGCCAGGCCGCAGCGCTGATAGGCCGGACCGAGCTTTGTGTGGGGCGCGCGTACCAGACGGTCCGTGCGTCGGCTGACCTCGATCAGACGGTTGAACACCGTATAGCCGGCGATGCGTCCATATCGTGTGTCTTCGACGTACACGTAATACTCGCCATCGGCTTCGCGATAACGCAGGCGCACGCCCGGCAGTGCGGTTGGCACCGCCGGCATATCGTGCAGCTTGTCACCGGGCTGGCGGATGCGGTCATGCAGCGTGTCGAGTTCGCGCTCCACTTCGCCGGGCGACAAACTGACGTCGATGCGCAGTTCGAGTATGCGTGCCAGTACCTGCCCCCAGGAGGGCATTGCAAGCGTGAGTGTCATGAGGCGCCTCTTCCGTCAGCTATTGATCAGGACGTAGAGCGCGGCGACGGCCACGATGGCGCAGATGGTCTTTCGGTAGATGGGGGTCATGGCTTTCTCCAGGATGCACGATGAATTGCGGCGCCAGGGGTGGCGTCCAAATGCAAAGTGCCGTGCGGGAAAGCTCAGGTCCGGATGCCGGTGTCCCGAGTTGCCCGCACGGCCAGGAAAAGCACGGCGCGCGGGACCGGGGCGGTCAAGTGTGTGGCGGCAATGCCAGCTTGCATTCCACGGGCGTACGCGATCCTGCCATGCGGAGCACGGCGGGAAACTGCGGCGAGGCGCTGGAAGCGGGACATTGGCTTTCTATTCGGGGGCGCTCGACTGGTAGTCAGCCGGCGTCAGGCGTTATGGGGCAATGGGTCTTATGCCATATTGCCCGGGGAAAGTCCAGCCCGGTTGCCCGGTGCTGCTTGCGATCTGCGGATGGGACCGGTCCTCGCGGAGTCTCAAACAACAGGCCATCGCCGTGAGTCGGACTTCTGCAAGTCAATCGGGAACGCCTTGCATGAGGGCGAGAATCCGAGCATTCGTGTCGCAGGCCCGATCTTGCGCAAGGCCGCCCGCCTTCAGCAAAGGATTTCAATGCTGGGTCATTGTCAGGCGGGTATGTGAATTGGGGTAGGCCCCAGCGCGCAACCGTGATTTCGTGCAAGAGGGCCAGGGGCTATGCACGCACACCAGAACGAGTTTGCGATGCGATCAGCACTGGAAAGGGGCGGCACTCGCACAGGCAAAAGTCACCACTGAGCGCGGACTGCCGGCCGTCTGGACCGCGCTCAGGCAGGCGGTCACCCACACAGGCGATGCGGCCCGTCGCCTTGCACGTTGGGCACCAGACCGGGTCACCTTCGTATGCAGCGGCGCGCCCGTCGATCATGTCGTGGCGCTGCGTCGCGATGACCCGACCATTCTTGGTTGTTGAGTCACCCTCTCGGATGTCGTGGCGAATCTTCATTGTGATGGTTCTGCTGTAAGGGGCTGGATGACCGTTTGCCGCTACGCGTCCGCACAGGACACGACATGCCATTGCTCCATTTCCGGATCGGACATGGCCACATTGCGGCAAGCGAAAAGGTCGGCTCGTGCCATCTCAATCGACGCCAGTGCGCGGGTAGCCGCGCGGCAAAGTCGATCCGGTTTCCAGTTGCGGACATGATCGAGCGCTTCCCGCCATGCGAACGGGCCGGCCCTTTCGTGCAAGCGTGCGACTTCAGCCAGCACCGTCTCGTCGAACTCGACGCGCAGGGGCGCTCGCGACCAGTGGTGCATCTCTCTGCTATAGCGCGCCATAGCGCCACCGGGGCGCAGCAGCAGCTTGCCGTTGGCAACCGGCCAACCCAGATGCAAGTCGATCATCAGACCGCGTCCGTCGCGGTCGAGAAACGCGTCCGGCGGCACTAATGGCGCAGGTAGTACCTGAAATTGACGCCCGATGCGACCAAGCTGCACAACCTCGATCAGCGCATCGACCGGTGAGAGAAAGCAGAGAACCGCGCGCCCGTCAGTAGCGCTCTCGGAGGCAATGCACCTATCGCCTGCCTCGTCCAGATATGTCAGGACGTAGGCAGGCAGTTCCGAGAAGAACGGTCGAGGGGAAGAGGGAGCTTGAGGGTTCTGGGTCATCATGCCGCAGACATGGCCGGTTGGTCCGCTGGCGACGCCGGCGCCGTTGCCTTGGGCGGTACGGAGCCATCAATGATCTGGCGTGGCTGCAAGTACCCGCTGCTATCGATGTTGAGGAACCCGGCGCGCGAGTCGTGTACGTACTGGTCGAAGAAGCGAATCAGGTTGGCGGAGAGTTCGGGCGGGTTCAGCCAGGTATTCCAGTAGCGCAGTTGTTCGTCGGAGAGCGGCCGGTTCGTTTCCCGCTCACCGCCCGCCGTTTCGATCGTGCGCTTGTATTCGCTGCGGTCGGTCTTCCAGAGGTGGGTCAGATAGGCCCGCCAATTCATCGTGTCGGCGTCGAACTTGATGCGGGCGTGGTACTGCTGAATCTTTTGCAGTTCTTCGTTGATTACCTGATTGGTCGAGCACACGTTCTGATAGACCTCACAGGGCGCTTGGCCAAAGCGCGCCTTCAGCCAGCCGTAGAAGAGGCGCATGTGCTGAAAGACCTGGTCTTCCAGCGAGTTGCCCGGTCCAACGACGTTCATGTACTCATCGAACAGGGCCTTGACGGTTTGGTCGTACTCGAAGAGGTCCTTGGTCGTTTGCTTCAGATCCGTCGGCGGCGAGAAGGGAACCCCGCTGCGGGTCGCTTCCAGGCGCATGCGGTTCAGCGCAATGCGGGCGAGCAAGTCGGTGCGGGCCTGTTCATCGGGACGGTAGCCGCCGCCGATATCCGAGTGCACACCCGGGAATGCAATCTCTTCGTACTTGGAGTCACTGCCGCGCACCGGCGTGAGCGGGAAGAAGGCACGCAACTCGTGACCTGAGAAGATGTGAACGCACCGCTCTACCTCTTTGGGGACATACATGCACATGTCAGTCAGGTTGCGTGCAGGCAGGCCGACCGATTCGACGGTGTCGAAGATGCCGAGAATGCGGACGTGCAGCGGGGCGGAAACGCCATCGCGCGCGGTCGGACACGGCCAGTGGCGCACACCGTCCTTCATCGCGCATTTGGCAAGCAGGCGATTGACGAAGGCACGCGCGAGCGTTGCGCCGCGCGAGAAGCCAAATACGGCAATGTCGATACGGGTGACTTTGTGGTTGGCCTTTAAGGCTCGACTGAGGTCCCTCTCCGCATTTGCAAGGCGCACATCGCCGCCCAGGCCGGTACCACCGCCGAGCGGTTTGCTGTCGCGAATCGTCTCCCACCAGTTCGGATCGCTCGCATTGAGCGGGGTGCCGACGCCGGGATAATAGAAGCGATCGATAAGAGGCTGCTCGTTGTCGACATGACCCTCATACAGTCTCGCGATGTTGGACAACTTATGCAAAGGCTTATCAACGTCAAGATGGTTCCCGGTGCCGTCGAAGAAGAAGCTAAACCACGGCTGCTGCTCGCAGGTGGCGCAAGCATTGAATTCCTTGGCGTACAGTTCGGTCTGGGTGTGAACCGTCTGCGCAAACGCTTTATGGCAATCTGTAAACCAGTCCTGCATGCTTATTCTCCTTTGTGGCGCATGACGCGCGGACCGGCAAAGAACAGCCTGTCCATGCGGGGGTTGGCGGGACCGAAGTCCCCATCACCGGGTAGCAACTCCGCCTCTATCTCGCGGCCAGGGAAAAAACGAATGAGCAGAACGCTATGCTCCTGCGTGTTCCTAGGCATCGCACCAATCACCACGACATCCCGGCTGTAAGTCCTCCACTGTGACTCGTCCTCCTGGCGTCCGCCAACGTGCCAGATCACCTTGATGGTTTGGCCCACACCTGGAATCGAGGCGCAACATATACTCCCGCTGGTGCCGCCTCTTGAGAATTCATTGACCCCAGAAATGCCAATTCCTGTGCGTTGTCCATCGGCAGTTCGAATCGAGACGTTGTAGATGTAGTCTTCGGTGTAGTTAGTGCCTCGGGTCGACGCATCCACCCATTCGCGTGGCTGTCCAGTCGCGCAGCCCGCCAGAAGAATAGACATGGCGGCGATGACGACTATGAGAAAGTTTTCTTTCATTTATTTACTGCCTGATGCTTGATTTTTAATTGATACTTGCGCCTGGATTTGCGCATTATGTGATCAGTTCGCGGTCGGATCTTTGAGTAATGGAATCAGCGCGCGATCAATTCGATCATCCTTCAGTACAAACGCCTCCGACGGGAGGTACTCGACTTGCACTCGGTCGTCATCGAGAAATTTAATGACAACATTATCAAAAGGGGCTGCCCCATTCGACATGGTTCCGCGTATTGGAACCCATTGTTTCTTCTCTGCCTCCGGTCCCGATTGGGCCGCCACCCGCCACCGGACAAGTACGTTTTCTCCTGTTTTTGGAAGCGAGTAGCAGCACTGGGCTGTAGCGCCACCTACGCCGTTAGATTTTGATGGGATAGGTCCGTTAATATTCTCATGATTGCCGGAGTTTGATTCGGCGGATAATGTTGTAATATTCTTGATTGTGTTATTTACAACAAAAACACCAGTGCGCCGCCTCTTGTTTTTCTCGAAAATTCGTGCTTGATCATCCCGCGTATTTATTTGGTAAGCACTATTGCCGACCTCTTTCTGGGCATCAAGTCGACCAGATATTTCGGTCTTAGGCCTTAGATTCTTCCATACGCTTTCATCAACCAACATATACTTGTTAATGAGCGGATCATTCCCCTCGCGAAACTGCGACAGTATTTTTTTAATGGCAGGTTCATTGTCATAGTCTTGTCCATATCTCAAGCCATAGATGACATAAACTGCAAGATTGTGCTTTTTAGTAAGCCCCCATTTCATGCCTCTTGCGACTAGCGGCGTAACCTGTTGCAGTTGGGCTTCTCGGTCCTGTCTGGAAAAATCAGCTAACCTGATTTTAACTATAAAGGCATGTATTTCAGAAACCGTCTTATCCTGATCGATGCTAGATGGACGTGCGCCATCCATTCTTGATGAATTTGTCGCGCAACCTGCCAGCATCACCACCAGCAGCCCCAACGCTGTCATCGCTTGTTTCAGTCTCGTCATCTCTGTCCTTTCGTGTGATTGAAGACAGCCGCATCCTTGTGCATCACTACGGATTGGCCGTATTTGGTAAACCTGATTTCCAGCAAGCCGGAATTTTCATCATTGGGAAGTTCCCCTTTGACAATAAACTCAAGCTTGCGGGGAGTCCGCATGTAGCGCCCTGGCGCATAGGAGTGGGATTCATCCCAGAACAGCGTCAGCTTGTCGCCTGGCAGTGGCGACAGCAATGCCACCTTGTCGAGCACGGTCTCGCCATACGTTCTACCGTCGATGTTTCCGATGTACTGACGATCCGGGTGAACCGACAGATCGAAGAACACGCCGCCGATGACGCCGCCCGTGTCATTGACGACTCGGGCACGCAGACGCAGATACCCGGTCTTTTTCATTTCCACATGCCGTGCGCTAACCATGCGCGCCTCGACGCGCTGCTGTGCGGTCTCTGCCAGTTCGTGCCAGACATCGGGATCAACGTCCCGGAACGCCTGTGCCAGCGGGCGGCGCTGCGCCGCCGCGCCGGTGAGCAGCGCCTGAAGGTGGGGATGCTGCTCATAGTCCACCTTGTAGCGCAGTCCATAGACCACGAACGTTGCTACGTCCCCCATGCCGGCAAGGCCGTAATCCATCGCCCGATGTACCAGCGGCTCGATCTCCGCCAACTGGCCGTTGCGGAAAGTAGTGGCGGTCAGGTTTAACCGAGCCTTCTTAAGCCACGTAAGTACCTGCACCGGCATGGCCGCGCGTTGCAGCGCTGTTACCACTTCGGCGGGCACAGGAAACGCGTCCCACGCGGGCGCCACGGGTTCGCTTTCGCCCGCCAGTTCGACCAGCCTGCCGTTCACGTCCAGCATCCACCACGCATGAATGGGGCCGAATGCATGGCGTCGGGTGGCTTCCGGTAGCCGCTCATGCAGCACCTTCAGATGCGATGGCTGTTGATTTGCACTGAATCCTGACCCACCCACGGCAGGTATTTGCATCGAATGTTGACCCACGTATAGAACACTTGCCCGCTTGGGAACGAGCGGGAGTTCGGAGTGATCGACGT